>ERZ1026866.588-NODE-588-length-21523-cov-6.630380_pt1 | contig 21523 bp, 26 predicted proteins | sample MGYA00380163_ERZ1026866 | MGnify/ENA primary metagenome ERZ1026866 (study PRJEB33269, sample SAMEA4719799) | human gut metagenome | biome: human-associated habitat; feature: organic feature; material: feces | place: Cameroon | collected 2013-10 ...
CGGCAGAGCATCTGGCGGAACGTCCCCGGCTCCCCGCTCTCCCGCACGAGGATGGCACCGGCCAGCCCCTCGATGGGCTGCTGGACGCCCGGCGTGTTGACGCAGAACAGCACCTTGGGGCCCGGCTCGGCGGCAGTGCAGAATTTCCGGACCTCCTCGGACTCGGCGAGGCAGTCGCACTCGGCACGGTAGAAATGCACCGCTGCGTCCGTGCTGCGCAGGAACGCTTCCAGCGGCTCCCGGATCTCATTGAGGTAATCCTCGGACTCGAACACGGCCAGATACCGCCCCTGTGTATCGGTCAGGACACGGGGCAGCAGGTCGGTGGGGTTCTCGGCCTGACGCACCGCCCAGCCGATCTCGTCGTAGAGGGCCGTCAGCGTGTTGTTCGTCGTGGGCAGATGCAAATTCTTGATCCGGGCGCGGAGCATGGCCAATTGGCCTTCCTGCGGCCAGAGCATCGCCGCATAGTTGGAGGGAACCGGCAGCGTGCCCAGTGCCATGGCCTCCCCTACCGTCATCCGGGAGACCACCGCGCCTTCCAGCAGATCGCCCGCAGCGCGGCAGTTCTCGGTGCTGTTGGGCACGGTCAGGCCCAGCAGCTTCGCTTCCGGGCAGAGCAGGAGCAGCCGCTGGGCCGACTTTGCCCAGCATGCCGCTGTGACCTCATGATAGCAGTCAAAGATGATATAATCCGGCTTTTTGGCTGCCAGCCGGATCCACTGCTCGGCCGTCGCCTCGGCCAGAGCAGTGCAATCGCAGAAGACGACGTTTGGGGGAAGAACGCCGTCGTTGTAGCGGCTGACATCCGCCTTGCGCAGGGTGAGCCGCGCTTGGCCGTACACCAACCAGACAAAGGAGGCCTGCGGATGGTCGGCGACCAGCTGCCACGCGATACAGCTTTTGCCCGACCCCGTGGGATGGGCCACCGTGGCTTTTCCGTTTTGTTCCAGCGCCGCCGCCGCTTTGGCGTAGGCGGACGCATTGATTTGATTCAGACTGAGCGACATCGCATTTACCTCCGGGTGTGGGTCCGATGGATAAAAGATTTTTCCTATAAGTTTATTATTGCAAAAAACAGTTTCTTGTCAAGCGTTCCGCGCCAAAATAAAGGTTCCAGATAAAATATTCTATAAATTTTCCAATATTCCGTTGTCATAACCACCAATTTTCGGCGCTGCTGTGGATATCCTAAAAGTGGAACGCCACACAGAAGGCGGCTGTGTTTACGGAATCAGATTTTTTTCGCGCAGCAGCGTCCGCCCCGCCCCAGCCAGAGCTTCCGCTTCAAGAAGAATGGTCTTCACAGCGTCATCGCGAACGAAACGTTCAAAAAGAGTCTGCTGCCGGTGCCGGGGTAACACATGCCTCCAAATCACAAAAACCGCCTACCGAGCGAAGAACTCAGTAGACGGTTTTCAGTTGCGCCAGCGTGAGTCGAACACGCGGTGGGGGAGTCAAAGTCCCCTGCCTTACCGCTTGGCGATGGCGCATTGTCGCATATTATTTTACCCGAACTTTCCTGCTATGTCAAGTAGAAAGACCGTGTTCTTTCAACTTGGATATTAAAAGCCCAAGCCTCCCGTTGACAAACCCTCCTCCGCAACCTATTATAAAAGAAAACGAAAGAGGGATGTTCTATGGGTCCATGGTACTATGAGGTCGTCAGCTTTGACGGCGATTACGTCAATCTGCGCCGCACGGATATTGCCAGCGACGAGCTGAACCCGGTGGCGCTGGCACTGCTGCCGCCGGAGATCGAGGTCGGCAGCAAGATCAAGTGTGAATACTTCCAGTACGAGATCATCGGCTGAACACAGAAAACCGCCCGGAACGCTTGCATCACGTTCCGGGCGGTCGTTTTTAGTTGCGGTAGCAGCGATCCTGCCCGACGAGCCAATCCTCGCACAGGCGCTGGGCTTCCTCCACACTGCAGCTGACGCAGTGGAACAGCGCACCGTGGAGCGAGCAGTAGGAGTAGCGGACCTTGGGCACCCCGTTGCCATCTCTGAATTTTTCACAGCGTTCCTGTCCGGGCATCAGATAAAGTTGTTCCATAGCGCCGCAGTCTCCTCTTTTTTGTTTTTGTGTGCGCACACACACCGCGTTCTATTGTAGCACTTCCCGCCGCCGGTCGCTATTCGCCGATTCCACAAAAAGAAGCGCGGATCTTCGGGGCATTTTCCCTCTTGACAGCTCAATTTCTTGTGGTATTGCTGCATTGTGAGGGCCGCATCTCCGGGAGCTTTTCCCCACCCCAGAGATGTGGCCTTTCTTCCTCTTACCTCTTGTAAAATGGTCACAAAACAGGTATGATAGAATCATATCAAAATAAAGGAGCATCAAGCTTATGCGTGCTTACGAGCGACTGTTGAAATATGTCCGCGTTTATACCACCTCTGACCCCAACTCCGGCACCCACCCTTCCGCCGAGCGGGAATTTGACCTTGCCCGCATCCTTGTGGAGGATATGAAGGCCATCGGCATTGAGGACGCCTTTGTGGATGAGCACTGCTACGTCTACGGCACCATCCCCGCCACCCCCGGCTGCGAGAGCAAGCCCGCGCTGGGCCTCATCGCCCACATGGACACCGCGCCCGACGCTTCCGGCGAGAACGTCAACCCCATCCTGCATGAGAACTACGACGGCCGCGACGTCACCCTGCCCGCCACCGGCATGGTCATGAAGGTCTCCACCTTCCCCTTCCTGAAGGAGCTCAAGGGCGAGACCCTCATCACCACCGACGGCACCACCCTGCTGGGCGCTGACGACAAGGCGGGCGTCTCCGAGATCCTGACCGCCGCCGAGACCCTCATGGCCGAGGGCCGCCCCCACGGCAAGATCTGCATCGCCTTCACCCCCGATGAGGAGATCGGCGAGGGCGCTTCCCTCTTCGACATTCCCGGCTTCGGGGCCGACTTCGCCTACACCGTCGATGGCGGCGACGTGGGCGGCATCGAATACGAGAACTTCAATGCGGCCAGCGCCACCGTCACCGTCCACGGCTTCTCGGTCCATCCCGGCTCCGCCAAAGATGCGATGATCAACGCTTCCAATGTGGCTATGGAGTTCCATCAGGCCCTGCCCGTCATGGCCCGCCCGGAGACCACCGAGGGCTATCAGGGCTTCTACCACCTGTGCCAGATGTATGGCGACGTGACCGAGGCCAAGCTCGGCTACATCCTGCGCGACCATGACGCGGGCAAGCTGCAGTTCAAGAAGGACAACCTGCTCCACATCGCGTGCTACCTGAACGGCAAGTACGGCGAGGGCACGGTGGAAGTCGAGATCAAGGACAGCTATCGCAACATGATCGAGAAGATCAAGCCCCACTTCCACCTCGTCGAGAACGCCCGCAAGGCCATTGAGAAGGCCGGCCTGACCCCGGAGGAAGTCCCCGTGCGCGGCGGCACCGACGGCGCTGTTCTGAGCTGGAAAGGTCTGCCCTGCCCCAACCTCGGCACCGGCGGCTTCAACTTCCACGGCGTCTGCGAGTGCACCACCGTAGAGCGGATGGATAAGGCAACCGAAGTGCTGCTGAACATTATTGAGATCTACGCTCACTGACCAAAAAAGAAGCGCTGCGATGCAGCGCTTCTTTTTTGGTCAACCTACATTGATCTGCCCCACCGGCAGGATCTTTCGTTTGTTGTCGCTGGGTTTGCTCGTCAGGCTGATGGCCAGCGAGACAGGGCCGACGCGGCCCATGAACATGACCAGCATATACAGCAGCTTTGCCCCGGTGTTCAGCTGGGCGGTCACGCCCACCGACAAGCCCACCGTGCCAAACGCCGAGCAGGACTCGAAGATCGCGTCGATGACGGACACGGCGTCCGAGGTGTTATAGTAGACCACCACCGCCGAGCCCAGCGCTGCCACCATGCCCAGCATGATGATGGTCAGGGCGCGGTAGACGGTCTTTGACTCGATGTGGTGTTCGGCGATCACGCAGTCATCGCGGCCCTGCGCCACGCTGCGGATGGTCAGGATAAGCACGGCGAAGGTCGTCACCTTGACACCGCCGCCCGTGGAGCCGGGGGCCGCGCCGATGAACTGGAGCACGCTCATGAGCAGCTTGGTGATGGGCCCGCACGCCGCAAGGTCGATGGTGTTCATACCCGCCGTGCGGGTAGACACCGACTGGAACAGCGCCGCCATGATCTTGCCGTCCGCGGAGAGGCCGCCCATCGTTTTGGGGTTCGACCACTCCATCAGGGCGATGAGCACCGCACCGCCGACCCACAAAATCGCCGAGAAAGCCAGCACGACCTTGGCGTGGAGGGAGAGGCGGCGCTTTTTGCGCCACTCTCCCAGCTCGACCCAGACCATAAATCCCAAGCCGCCCGCCATGATGAGGAACATAACGACGGCCTGTACATAGTAATTGTGGATGAAAGGCACCAGCGACGAATACTGCCCGAACCGGCCGAACAGATCAAAGCCCGCGTTGCAGAACGCCGAGATCGCCGTGAAGATGCTGATCCAGATGCCCTCCAGCCCGAACTGCGGCACAAAGGCGAACGCCAGCAGCACTATGCCGACGGCCTCGAACAGGAACGCCAGCCGGATGACGATCTTCAGTACCTCGGTCGCCTGTGAATAGCCGCTGGCCGAGACGCTCTCGCCCAGCAGCCGCAGGTCCCGAAAGCCCATCCGACGCTTGGCCGCCAGCGCAAAAAAGCTGGTCAGCGTCACAAGGCCGAGACCGCCCACTTGAATGAGCAGCAGGATGACCACCTGCCCGAACATCGTGAACTGCGTCCATGTATCCCGCACGATCAGGCCCGTCACGCAGGTCGCGCTCGTCGCGGTGAACATCGCATCCACCACGCTCAGCCGGCCGCTGCGGCTCGCCGCGGGCAGCGTCAGCAGCAGCGTGCCCAGCGCGATCAGCAGCACAAAGCTCACGCAGATGATCTGGGTCGCGTTGCTGCCCACCAACAGGCTTTTGCGATGCGTTTTCTTTTTTTCAGTTTTTCCCATGAAGAGCTCCTTCTCCCGCCCCGGCAGCCTTGGCGCTTCCGGGGCGGTATCGTTCTTGCCCGCTGTGCGGCGGGCGTTCTCTTTATAGGATACACCTTTTTTCTCTTTCCTTCAACTTGATTTTATCCCCGACTTGCGGTATTATAATAGCAGTTTGTCTCCGTAGCTCAGATGGATAGAGCGCAAGCCTCCTAAAAATCGAATCGTTCGAATCCTGGAGCCCTGCAAAATTGAATATTTTCTGTATAAGCCCCCGTAGCTCAGTTGGATAGAGCGGTCGCCTCCTAAGCGACAGGCCACTGGTTCGAACCCAGCCGGGGGTGCCAAAAATGACCGCTGTAAGCCGTTTTTCGATGGCTTACAGCGGTTTTTTGTTATCGTTTTTCCAGAGCATTCTTGCTACTCTACCGGAACGATTTTATACATTTTCCGCTGTATGCCTGCTAATTGGCTTCGAACTATTTTTCCGGCCTTGCTAATAAAAAACGCCGATTTGCTAATACGATTTTTCAGCCCTATTTTTCGGATGGGGCTGACGCCAGCAATGCAGCCAGTGTGTTGGCCAGTTCCGGCGACTTGCGAAGCTGTTCTACCAGGGCCTCCAAATCCAATGTGGCGGGCGCCGGTTCCTTTGGTTCCTCCGGGGCACGAACCGAACGCAGGTCAGGATTGGCATAGAAGGCGCTCTCAAACTTCTGGGCGTTGATCTTGCGGTCCTCATCCAGAATGTGCGCATACACGCTGGTGATCATGTCGATCTGGGCGTGTCCGGTATCGCCCTGGGTGGCCTTCAAGTCGCCGTGGTTGAGCTTCAGCTTATAGGTGGTACTGGAATGGCGCAGGGAGTGAAAGACCACTTTGGGAAGCCCTGCTTTCTCCCGCAGCTTCTCAAACGACTTCAGGATGATACGGTCCTCACAGGGGCGGCCATTGGCCAGCGCCACCACCAGGTCGTAGTCCTGATACTCGTCACGGAGTAGTGCTCGCAGCTCGTCTTGCGCGGATTTCCATTCCCGCAGGATATAAGCCAGAGTCTTGGGCAGCCACACCTTGCGGATACTGGAATCGGTCTTGGGCTTCTTTAAAATGATTCTGGTGCTGGTGTTGGGAAACAGAGGCGTGAACACATGGTAGATGTCCTTTTGCCCCAGCATCTCAATGGCCCGCTTGGAGGCCCGCGCCAGCTCCTTGTCGATGTAGACATAGGCGTTGTCATCGGCAATATCTTCATCGGAGATGTGGACATTGCTCCAGGTCAGCCCCAGAATCTCACCCATGCGCAGCGAACAGGCAAAGGCCAGGTTCATTGCTACATAGAGCTTGCTGTCCGTACACTGATCCAGGGCGGTGCGGATCATATCGGCGGTCCAGATGTCCCGCTTCTTGTATTCCACTTTGGGCAGCACCACATTGTCAAAGGGATTCTTGGCAACCAGCTCCCACCGAACCGCCTGCTTGAAGGCGCAGCGGAGAAGTTTGATGATCTTCTCGATAGTGGCATTGGTGACGAACTCCGTTTTGGCGTGGTGCGTCCTGGTATTCACCGCAGGAGTTTTCTGCAAAGTCTGGATGTACTTGTCCACCACCCGCGTGGTGATGTCCTGCACCTTCATATCTCCGATGATGGGATTGATGTAGTTGGCGATCAGTGAGTTTTGGCTGTCATACATGGACACGCCCCACCGCTTTTCGCCGTAGAGGGAGACGAAGTCCGACAGAAACTCCGCAATATTCTGATTGGTGGGCGGAAGGAAGGAGTTGGAGCTTTTCTGGCTCTCGATTTCCGCCTTGCGCTTCAATGCCTCCTGGTAGGACGTGCGGGTTTCCCATTTCTGCTTGGTTTCGCCGTTCTCGTCCACATAGGTGTAGACGATGGAATAGTTTTTCTTTCTTTTGATGATGGATGCCATAACGAACCATCCTTTCTGATGTCGCAGATCAAGCGGCTCCAGCCACTTGTCAAACGACCGTTTGGGAATTCGTATGGCGTTACCAATTCGTACGCTTTTGAAAAGGCCCTCCTGCACAAGGCGGTATGCTTGTGTCCGGCTGACACCCAATATCCGGGCAACCTCATTGACCGTATAGGTGCGGCGCTCCAAAGGCCTTCTCTCCGTACCGTTCTGAATCTCTGACACAGCAGCCTCCTTTCCAGTCAGAAACGGCACGCAAAAGGGTGTTCATTCATAACTTCCACCCTCATTGTACCGCGCCGTTTCGGGTTTGTCTGCTGCTAATGGAAAGTTTACGAATTATCCGTAAACAGAAAAGCAGAAGATTTATCTGAAAATCAAAGAGGCAAAAAACGGACGGCTGCCGGCAAGCAGCTCCACGGGAATCTCACCCCGGCCCATGCTGATGGGTGCGCCGCGCAATGCTTTGAGGGCGTTCAACGCGGGAGTCTCATTATCCTGTCTGTGCATCCTCGCCCACAGGCTGCCACACCTGTTTCGCGACCTGGTTTTGTCGCTCACCTGTTTGGTAGAGGTCCCGTCCTGCGGACTTGCAACAGGGTTATGGCGCACCGGCCGACCGGCTCCACACAGACAGATCGTATCCGTCTGCCTTATGCTGCCCAAAGGCTTTCTTTGTCAAGGTGGGGTCAGTCCCCGGCATCGGCAAAGGAGGAAAGGGTAAGCCGCTTGCCCTCTGCCATGGTTGAAAGGATCAGGCGCGCATCACGGCCCGGATCAGTCGGATTTCCAGACAGCGCTTCATGTGGGTATCCACGCACACATGAGGCGTTCCGTCCTTGTCATAGAGGGTACGGGTACACAGACGGCTCATATAGTCGTCGTAGTACCGCAGCACTTGCTCCATGGCCTCGCTGTCACCGCCGGAGGCCGCATGGATCACCCAAACGGGCGGCAGGTCCTTTCCCTTGTGGATGGGCTCTGTCATTTTCCTCAGCCTCCTTTCGGCATCAGCGCCGACAATGCTTCGCGCAGCTCCTGCAGCGCCTTCGTCCGGTGCCGCTGAACGGCGCTCCGGGACATCCCAACGAGATTGCCGATCTCACCGTCTGCCAGGTCCAGGGTGCAGTGCAAAATCAATATGCTCTGCTCCGTCTGCGGCAAAGCGGAGAAAGCCTCGGCCACAAGCTCGTTGTCGATATGTAGATCGTAGCCATGCGACGAGAACACAATGCTGTCGCTTGGGTAACGATCCATGACGCAGAGCTTGTCCAGCTCCGCCTGGGACAAGTCGCTAAAGAAGGCTTCACGCTCTCTCTGGCGTTTCATGTTCCGCAGGTAGGCTCTGGCCTCGTTTCGCAACACCTTCTTGCAAAAAGCATCGAACCGGCATTGCTCGCCATAGTCGCGGGGGTTAGATTCCATCAGTTTCACCCCCTTTCCATGGGGGATCAGGTGGTTCTCTCCCTTTCCGCTACTACCAATCCTGCAAGAGCGTGTTCTGCCCGCTAAACGCCTCCTTTTGGAAGAAAATTTGAGAAAATCAACGGCCAGCCAGCCCGACCGCAGGAAACGGCAAAAAGCGCCCGGTAGGTCACAGACCCACCGGGCGCAATGGCAAGCAATATGAAGTTTATTTACATGGTATAGTTCATACTCATGGCCGAACCTGTCCGACGAATGGAACGGGCTTTTTTTGAGCGGCTAGCCCTTGTCAGATCAGGTGGGGATAGTATCCGACGCAGCATGGCGGCATCCTCCTTCTATGCCGCCGTGGAAGCTGTCAGGGCAAAGAAAAACGGCGGCTCGAATCGAACCGCCGTGAACCAAGTGCTTTTTTGCGCACAGAAAGCCGTCTGCCCCGCAGCGGTTTTTTTCTTTTCTGCCGCCGGGCAGATCATAGAGGATATAAAAACAGAGCCGATAACCTATGAGGTTTTTCCTCAGTGTTATCGGCTCTGCGTCTTAGCGTCTGGCTCTTGTATGATGGATAGATTCAGTTGTCTTACCGCAATCAAGGTTTCATGTTTACATTTAGGGCAATATAGCGGAAAGTTTTCCAGGACTGTGTCATCGCGGATTTTCAATCGTGTTTTGCTGCCGCAAAAGGGGCATAAAATCCATTCTACCTTCATGTTATCTTCCTCTGCGCTTGGCTTTCTTCTTTTCCTGACGGATGGCAAACTGGCGGTCTTTCTCCGCCTCTTTCTGCTCACGGCTCTTGGTTTTCCGTTCCAGCTTACATTGCTCATGCTGGAGTTTCAACGCCTGCTGCGCCTTTGTTCCAATGCCTTTATCCTGTAGTTGGCTTTGAATTTCGCGCTGCATACGTTTAGGATTGATTTTTCGCTCTATGGCTACTTCGGACTGGATTGGGGGACTGAATTTCAACTTGTGCCAATTCTTTAGCAGAAACTCATAGACTTCATAATCTTTAGGCTCTGAACCAAAAGTGATTTTGCATACCTCGTACTTACCACTATCAACTCTTTCATATAGACCAATCCAAAATGGAGCTTCAAATAGGATGGTCAAACTGCTTTGGCAGACTGTACTCATTCTTTTATGAACTGCCCTTCAAAGTGATCCAGCCATTCCAAAAGGGCGCGATAGATAAGCTGTTGCTGCTCAAAAATCGTTCTACCACCCAAAGGAATGCCTGCAAATTCCCGCGCATAGTCCTCGTTGGATTTTGCCGAGAACTGTATGCTCCGACGCAAAGCCGAAACCAGCTCCAACGCTTCAGCTTTGTCTATCTTGTTCAGATTGGTAATGACCACATTGAAATCGAATAAAAGGGGGACTGGGCTAGCAACGCAAGTAGCCATCAACTCCTTGAAATACGCTCTGCCTTGGTCAGTAATAGAATAAATGGCCTTATCTGCAAACCTATCACCCTTGACAATATCGCTTTGCAGATACCCTTTCTCACTCAACTGGCGGACCTTACGATAAATAGAAGGTACACTTACTTTTGTCCATCGGGAAAAATGGTGGTACTCAACATCCTTTTGAATGTCATAGGCGCTTTGCGGTTTTTCTAATACAATACCAAGTATGACTAAATCTATTGACGACATAACGACGCCTCCACTTTTACTATTATCATCGGAGTTTTTTCTCTGTGTTATCGGCTCTGCGTCTTAGCGTCTGGCTCTTGCACGATGGATAGATTTAGTTGTCGAACTGCGATTAAAGTTTCATGCTTGCATTTGGGACAAAACAATGGGAAATTTTCAAGAATGGTATCGCTGCGGATTCTTAATCGTGTTTTACTGCCGCAGACAGGACATAATACCCACTCAATATGACTCATATCCTTATTGCCCGCAGCAAGTAACCCGATATTCCTTGATATGACCGGGATAAGAATGTACTTTGTCCATAAGCGGTCCTCTTGCTCCCATTGTAAATGCGATGTCACTGCTTTTAATCGACATGAGAATATCCCCACAGGAAAGATTCAAATATCGCATCGTGTTTTCAGGCAGCCTCACAACACCGTTTTGAGAAATATGCAGCCAAGTATAGCCTCGTCCTTTATAGCGAACGAATTCTCCTTCATCAATCGTGTACTGTGACAATGCGGGACAATCATCTAATATATGCTTCAATTTTGATTGCCCAAGTAATTGTTTGCTGGTCACGCAAAATCCGCCCGTGATTTTGCTCCCCGTGAAAATAATAATGCGTCCTTCTTTTTGAACGGGATATTGTTCAAGAGTCTCTGCCGGAAAAAGTATTTCTCGCCTATTGCTGATGGCGGAAAGTCCAAATACATATTTTCCACCCTTATTTAGTTGCGGCATTTTACTCCCCCTTGTATTTTGATTATATCTGTGGTACAGTTATAGTATAATATTGTAGTGCTCTATATATAGAGTACTACAACTTGAAACTAAAGTCAAGGGGTATGCGTTATGCTCTCGAAATCTGCTACTATGTTATTGGGTCTGATCAATCAAAGACCGCTTAATCCATATGAAATTATCAAGCAACTACAAATCATGAATGTTCATCGTTGGTACAACATCGCCAATTCGACAGTCTACGCTACACTAAAAGTCTTAGAGAAAAAAGAATATATTTATGGCAGCATTGAAAAGGATGGAAATATGCCCGACAAGACGATTTACTCGCTTACAGACAAAGGGAAACAAGAATTTGTGGCAACATTACAGCAATCAATTTTGTCCTTCGACTATGATACCAACATTTTCTCGATTGCCGCATTTTTTATTGATGCGTTAGATGATCCGCAAAGTCTACTTTCACAGCGTTTGAAAATATTAAATAGCTATCTTGAGGGAATTGAGCAGCAGATAACAGTCATAAAAGACGACATACCTTCCATTGCAAAAGCTAATATTGAACGAACCAAATATATTGTTGAAGCAGAAATTGCAGGTACTGAGAGTTTGATTCATGCAATATTGTAATGACCAACTGTTGAAAGCTGCTTGGCATCTGATAAACTAGGTGCGCAACCCCAGATTATGAATTATAAAATGTAGATATATAGCATATTGCAACATTCCACGGGCAAAGTATGAAATATACAATGTAAGTGGGTGATGCTATATGGCGAACATCAAAGATTGCCCCGGTTTTGAAACTTTCGGTGCCGATGTAAAAGCCGCACGGAGTGCAAAGCATCCGTCGCGTAAGACATTGGCGGAGATCATCAACATCGACTCCCGGTATCTCGCAAATATCGAGAACGAGGATACGATTCCCGCTCTGCCGGTTATCATACAGCTTATCAAAGTGTGCAGACTTCCCGTGGAACGATACTTTAATCCAGAGGTCATGCGGGAGGAAAGCGCACAGCGGCAGCGTGTCAGCCACAAACTGAAGCTTTGTCCGGAGCACTATTTACCAGTCATTGAGGGCGCAATCGACGGAGCGCTGAAAATTAAACAATCAGCGAAAGAAACGGAGGGTGTGTGAGCACCCTCTGTTTTCGTTTTCCTAGGGCGGCTCTGCCGCCCTTTTCTTTTTGAAAAATCCGGGATTTTGCGGGCAGACGAAGGTATTTCCGGCATTGTATTTACGGGGGGGAGGAGCGTAGAGCAAGCACAGCAAGTGTGGCCACACTTGCGAATTTTTGCTTTAGGGAACCCCTTGCCCCTAAACACAAAATTGCTTGTTGGGATACTCCCAAACCCTTATGCAGAAAGGACGGTGTCGCCCTATGGTAAATCGAAAACGCCCCATCATCCTGCGCTGCCCGGTAACAGCGGAAGAACGCACCCTAATCGAGCAGAAAATGGCCCAGCTCCAAACAAAAAGGATCGGTGCCTACCTGCGGAAGATGGCGATTGACGGATATATCATCTATGTGGACACCAAGGACATCAAGGAGATGAACAAGCTCCTGTCCGCCATTGGCCGGAACATCAACCAAATCGCCAAACGGGTCAACGCCGAAGGCCCCACCTATCAGGCTGACATGGAGGAAATCCGGGAAAGGCTGGATCAGATATGGCAGTTACAAAGACGCATCCTATTAAGTCAACGCTGAAAGCCGCCATTGACTATATCTGCAATTCCGACAAGACGGACGGGAAGCTGCTTGTATCCTCCTTCGGCTGCGCTGCTGAGACCGCCGACATTGAATTTGAATGGACACGCCGCCATTCCATCGACAAGGGCACGCACCTGGGCCGCCACCTGATCCAAGCCTTTGAGCCTGGAGAGGTCTCCGCCGCAGAAGCCCATGAGATTGGGCTGCAGTTGGCAAAAGAAATATTGGGTGGCAAGTACGAGTTTGTACTTACCACCCATATTGATAAGGGGCATATTCATAATCATCTGATCTTCAATGCGGTCAGCTTCACCGACCACAAGCACTACCATTCCAATAAGCGTAGCTATCACGAAATACGCCGGACCAGTGACCGGCTGTGCAGAGAACACGGCCTGTCCGTCATCGTCCCCGGTCGGGACAAGGGCAAGTGCTACATTGAGCATCAGGCCGCACAGAACGGCACCAGCTACAAGGCACAGCTGAAAGCCGCCATCGACCGGCGGATACCCGCATCCTCCAGCCTGGAAGATTTGCTTGCCCGCTTGCAGCGGGAAGGATACGAGATCAAGCGCGGAAAGTATATCTCCGCCATGGCGCCGGATCAGGAGCGGTTTACACGGCTCAAAACTCTGGGCGCCGATTACACGGAAGAAGCCGTTGTCTCCCGCATTGCCGGAGGCCCCCGTCCCTCCAGACAGCCCCAGCAGCGCAGTGGGACGGTCAGCCTGCTCATTGACATTCAGAACAACATCAAAGCCCAGCAGAGCGCCGGATACCAGCGGTGGGCCACCATTGAGAATCTGAAACGGGCAGCCGCCACCGTGAACTTCCTCACTGAACACGGTATCGGTAGCTATGAGGAATTGGAGGAACGGTGCGACGCTGTTGCCGCCGCCTCCATCCGCACCAGAGAGAGCCTGCGGGATATGGAACAGCGGATCACTGATCTTGTCCTCCTGGGAAAACAGATCGACACCTACCGCAAACTGAAGCCCGTCTATGACCGATACAAGGCATCAAAGGACAAGGAAAAATTTCTGCGTGGCTTCGAGAGCGAGATTATCTTGTTCGAGGCAGCAGCCAGGGAGATCAAGAAAGCCGGACTCGCCCAACTTCCTTCCTCTGATAAGCTGAAAGCAGAACTGGACGGACTCTCCGCCCGCAAGACCGCCCTGCAAACGGAACTTCGGAAGATACAACGGGAAGAAACGGAATATGATACCCTCCGCCAAAATGTGGACGCCCTACTAGAAAGGCCGAAGGAACAGGAACAGCAGCGGCAGCGGAGCAACGACTTGGAGTAACAGGGATTGGGCGCTTTTTACCAGTCTTTGCAAAACCCCTGGGCGCATGGTTATCCGGCTGATATAATGGAACCAGGAATGGAGGTGCTGACTGTGACGAAATCCGAAGTAATCAAAGAGTTTTTCAAAAAGAGCGTGCTGCCCGTGGCGGTGGCGGCTTTGCTGTACTGCATTTTCAAATCCGCCTACACAAAAGATGGAGTCACCGACTATGTATGGCTGTTCATCCTTTGCGGCCTGCCTTTTGGCATCCCTCGGATGTTTGCCTGGATCGTGCCGGGGGCTCTTTGGGAACCGCTCTTCCGCTGTTCCTGCTGAACTTTATTATTGGTGGAGTGATCGGCGGTTTTGTCCTGGTCTGGCGGCTGCTGGTGGCTGCCTGGTATATTCCCTTGACCATCTATCGACTGATTACAGCAAGAGGAACTTCCTATATTCCAGAATAGCACTATGGAAATGTGGAAAACGGCCGCTCTGCCGATGGAAAACAGATATTCACGGCCCGCTGGAAAAGCTGCTCGCTTTCCCACAGCCCGCAAACACCGTTTCCCACAGCTCCGCCCCTCTGGCCGTTTACACACATTCCCACAGCGCCTACTACAACTATAAATCCCTCCTGTCCTATCCGAATCTAATTGAAAGAGATAAAAGGAACAAAAAAGAAGCGAGAGCGTCACCCTCGGTCTAAGCCGAAGGCGGCGCTCTCGCACTTACTTAGTAGCTGCTCGTTGTTTTATACGAATTTTCTTGTTGTGTCTGCGAATCTGTCTTTTTTGATTTGATGCAGATTGAACATCTGGTACCTTGATTTGGCTCGTTAACCGTCCAATTTCAGGAAACTTTCCTTCTTCGATATTGCGGGCGGCCTGTATCTGTCCTTTTAATGAAAGAATTTGTTTTGCATCTTCTTCAGAACAGGTTTCAGGACCAATAAGGGGCTTCAGCGTCTGAAACGCATTATATATGGTATTTTGAAGCCCATTAGGTACAGCAAGGGACTGTTCAGGCGTGACTACCGTTCCTGTAATTGGTTTGTAGTCAGATGGACCATAATACTTTACTTTGGGATATTTAGGCTTGTGACCATATTTTCTCAGCACACAATCAATCATTTGCCTCAACTGATTGGGAGAAAAAGGCTTTGCACTAGAGAAGGTCATATCATCCACATACAAAGTGAATTTGCAACCGCATTGTTTCGCCAAATCAGCGATTTCTGAAAACATATCAGAATAAGCATAGAAAGCCATAATCTGACTTGTTGGACACCCGGTTGGGATGCCACCATTGTATGTTATGATGTCAGTTAGTTTTTTAGCCACATCCGGGGAAGTTTTCAATTTCTGCACAAAAAACTGGTACACAGGTTCTCGCGTGCAGTTATCATAGAACTTTTTAATATCAACAGTCAGAACATATTTTCCATCGAGATGTGCCTTTCCATTGTCTATATAACATTTTTGTTTTTCTCCAGAGACAAGCCATTCAGGCCGGATGACCCGGTGAAGCAGGTAAAGGATTCTGCGCTGGATAGCTTTAAGTATCTTATCCGGAGCAGTTATTTCCCTTTTTTCATCAGAATGCTTTTTGTCGATTTCAAATTTGTGATACCTGATGATACTATCAATTATTTTGAGGCCGCCGGGCTCAAGACACAGAAGATGTTCAAGACGCTTTTTCGTCCGGCATTTATAAAGAGCACATTGAGTTATGTCATATTTTCTAATCGGCGCTTTATTCTTCATCTGGATCACCTGCTGCCGCAGACATACTTTGTATCAAGTGTGCCATCATGTTTCTGACAAAGGCAGTTCCTTTGCCAGACTTCTCTGCTTCATCCATGTTTTCAGAAAGTAATATCAAAGAAGATAATCGGATACCGTAAATATCAGCATATTTTTGGAGTAAGTCCAAAGATGGTTGCTTTTTGTTGTTTTCAATTTCCGAAAGGTAACTCGCAGAGATGCCAAGTTCTGAACTCATTTCACTGGCCTTATATCCATAAATGATACGCGTACGCTTCAACACATCTCCAATCATGCTCGCCACCTCCCAGCTATTTAGATTCAATCTATAATACAAAGCCGCTTGGGCTAATAAACAAAAATTAGATGGGCTTCCCGTTTGCTGCACCACCTCGTCTTACTTCTTGAACATCTCACAAAAGCACTGGATGATTTGTAAAACCACCAGCAGCACTTCAAGCGCCTTAAACGCTAACCGGAATACGGTCTTGCGCCATTTACGCTTGAACTTGAAACGGTGAGAAGTCCGGGGGACCGACGAGTTGCCGGGACTGTCCTGCATGAACAGCGATTTCTTATGCTTTTGCATAACATACCTCTTTCGAGAACCACGAAGTATAGTTGGTGTGGCTCCCTCCCGGGAAAGAGTTGGTGCATACAGGACAACCCATCTAATTCCTTTGGGCATGGCCCAAGCTCCCGGCTTGGGCCATGCCGGGCGACGGCGCATCGGGGGTCAAGCCGTGTGCCGCCCCCGTGGGGTAGAACACCGTTAAGATGTTCCGCGAGTGCTGACGCACTCCAATTTGGGGGAGACGACCAGTAGAACATCCGCTCTACTCTTCGCTGCAATACTATGGTAACAAATTTTTATCCATAAGTCAAGATATAATTTCGCTATTAGCGAATAAATTTTGAGGCAAAAAATAATAGGAGCAACCCCTTTAGCTCAAGCCAGAGGGGTTGCTCCTACTTTAAGTGTTGAAATCATCCTTACTTCGCACCCCACATCAGTGAGGTGGCCCTACATGGGAAATCATACTGCCCTTACACGGAAAAGCCGCCACAGTCGGTTCCTTGACCCGTTTTGGACCCTAATTTCTGCGTTTTTGGGAGCGGCGGGAAAGATAGTGCGGACAGGACAGCACCACCGTCCGGAAACTCTGCTTGCAGGGATGGACACAGCCCTTGCAGAGCTTGTTATACTGGCGTCTGCCGTTCTCGCCCAGGAAGAACGCCCATTCCAGACGCCATTTCTTGCTCCGGCTCATAAGTCGCCCAGCTCCGGGGGCTTCTTCTGCGGGGCAGGCTTGTCCGGGCTTTTCCGTTCCGCGCACTCCCGTTTCGCGTCCTCCAGCCGCTCCCGGATGGAAGGCTTTTTCTCCGGCGTAGTCCTGCGCGCCTCGGCCTGGGCTTTCTCCAATTCCTCACCACGGCGGCCGTTGTTGATGATCCCGTCGATCATGCCGTAGTCATCCTCCAGGGTCATTTCCGCCGTGCGCAGCGGGTTTTCCGGCTCCACGGGAACGGATACGATCTGCCCGTTGATGCTGGCGAACAGTTCCGGGCGCTTGAATTGCTCGGTGTACTTCTGGATCATGTCCGGGGGCAGGGACGCGAAGCTCTCCGACCCCAAGCCCACTACTAGGAAGGTGCCTGCCACAATGTCGTAAATCTTCCCATGCTCGTCCCGGAGGGACCGGTTCAGGTCAAGTCCAATGAGCTTGCCTTCATCGTTCAGCACCAGCCCCACCGGATCGTCAAAGGGATAGGAGGTGGCAATATCGCCGCCCACCTCCGCTTGCAGCGCATGGAGGCCGGGGTCGATCTCCTTCACATAGGGTTCCTTCATGGGCTCCACCACCAGGACGGTTAGCTTCTCCGGTGCGGTATGTTCGGGGGCGGCTCCGCTGGGGATGGCAAAGGCGCGGCTGCCGTTGGCCATGATGAGATACTTCCCGTCCTCGGACTCATGGTGGAAACCGTATCCGACCGCCTCCATCTGTTCCCGGCTCATATCCGTCACATGGAAGGTGCCCCTGGGGGTCCGCACCGCCTCGCCGGTCTCCCGGTCGTCCGGGGTGGGCGCCGCTTGCTGCCCGTACACCTCCGCCTCATACTCCCGGTTTGCCTGCTCCGCAAAGTTCAGCATCTCGTCCACATGGGACTGATCCGGGTTTTCGATGGCCTCCCGAATCACCTGCGGGTCCACATCCAGAAATTCCTCATAGCTGGTGGCGTCTTTGAACTTCTCAATCTCCGAAGGCAGATAGTCCTCCTGGGTCTGCCCCATGGCGGCCAGTTTCTCGTCCAGGGCGGAGATGCGCCCGGCCATCAGGTTTTCGTAAGTTTCTTCCTTTGCCGCGTGTTCCTCCGGGTGCTCGGCGGCATACTGCGGGTCGTGTTGCCGGAAAAACTCGTCCATATCGTAGGCAAGGTCCATGGCCCATTCCGAAATTTCTTCTTCGGGGATGTCATCCTGGAAGGTCATCACTCGGTATTCCTCCGGGATACTGCCGCGCTCACCATCGTAATACTCATGGAAGCTGTCCCCGGTATCCCGCACATAGCCCAGGTCGGTGAACTGGCCGCTTTCCTCCAGGGCGATGTCCCGTCCGTAGGCCTCATAGTCGATGTAATTGCGCAGATGCTCCGGCACCTGCATGGCATCCAGTTCCTCGATATAATATCGGCCCAGACCGTCGTGGTCGTGGATGTCGGGGTAAATGTCGTAGCAGTCCAGGTTTTCCGTCAGGTTGATAAGCTCTTGGATGCTGCCCGTATGGTCTCCGATCTCCATGACCGCCTGGAACCGCTCATATTCATCCTGGCTCATATCGTCCAGTTTGGAGGCCAGATAGTTCAGTTCGTCCAAGTTGGCATACTCGCCCAGCAGATCATAGAGGCCGTCCACGTAGCAGTCGTAGTCCGTGATGAACCATTCCTCATAGGTCTGCCCAAAGTCGTCTTTCGCACCGATCCCGATGCGCTCAAAGACCTTTTTCAGTTCCTCCGCCGTGGTGGGGAACTTCACCCATTCGCCCACAAGGGCACCCTCGTTGTACTTGCCCATGTTGGTGATGAAGGCGGCAAAGGGATAATCTTTGTCATAGTCATAATGGGGCATAGCGACACCTCCTTATCGCTCCGGCGCAGGCTTTTCCCGATGGGGCTGCGCCTTGCTCTGACCTGCACACTCTTTCCGGCTCTGTTCCAACCGCTCCTTGATGGAGAGCTTTTTCTCTATCTGCTTCTCCCTGGGGCACTCATGTTCCCACTCGTCGCCGGAGAGGGTGAGATACCCTTTACTGGTGAAGCACCCCTGTTCCTCCTGCATGGCATGGTTGCCAAAAGGAACGGGATCAATGGCGTCCAGCAGCTCCGGGGGCAGAAGGACGTCCAAATGCTGCGCCAGATAGCGCCAGCCCACATCCTCCACCTTGCTGATGTTGGGCTCCAGGACAAAATACTCGGTGTTGGCGGGAAACTCCCGGAACTGCTCCAGGGTGATCAGGCGATAAGGCGACTCCTGGACAGCGGCCAGAAGATCACGGTTCTCCGGGGAAAGTCCGGCCAGCGCCTGGGCCGCTGCCTCCAGTTCGCTTGCGTCACCGCCTGCGGGGAGCAGCGGCTTCAAATGCTCCATGAAATTGGGTTCGGTTTTGCTCAAAGACATCATCCTTTCTGAAAATAGGTAAAAGAAAAGCAGGAAACCCAGAAAGGTTTCCTGCTTGGTGCCGCTACTGGCGGCTGCTATTTTGTTGTGGTATGTAGTCTATCCCTTCAGGTTCTCCAGCGCAGCGGGATTGTTGGAATGAATGGCGCCGACCATCTGGCAACTTTCCAATTCAGGGCAGTCGCCGCAGGTCGTCACGCCTTTTTGCAGGGCGCATTGACGAATACCGAAAAGGCTTTCACAATACACCGTTTTTGCCCCATCCATGCGGCAGCCTTGACAGTTGATATGCTCCGGCAGAATGGGAGCATGATTTAATTCAGACCATAGCTTTGCCGTTTTCTCGCGCAATGCCTGATCGTCGTTGATCGTTGCAAGATAAGCGTCGCACTTCTCACAGTCCAGTCCACAGTATGCGATCATATCCCTCACGGCTATTTACCTCCTGAAAGATTTTAGCCTTATTATACAGCAATCCGTTACTCTTGGATAGAGCCGTGAAGGAAGAACGACACGATACTTATTTCTCAATGTGGTAATTCACATATTTCCCGCCGGTATCGGCCAGAACGATTGTCCCGTCATAGGTTTTCCCGGTACGAAGGGAGCGCAGCCTTTTGACCTTTGCCTTTCCATCTTTGAGCAAAGCGGCGGCAATTTTGGTAGTAAAGACCTTTCCGCGCTGCTCAAAAAAAACGGTCATTCTTCCACATGACAAACTGACAGGCACGGTCCGAACAGGCGAAGTTCTTCTTGCCCTCATAGACCGGCTTGCCGCAGCGGGGGCAGAGGCCCACCGTCTCCTTCTCCGGCTGGAACAGCTTTTGCCCATCCTCGGAAATGTGGGAGTATTTCCGCACCAACTCTGCCGCCATTGCCTCGATCCCGTCCATGAAGTCCTCCGGCGATACCTGGTCCTTTGCTACCTCGTTCAACCGCTGCTCCCAATCCGCTGTGAGCTTGGGAGAGGTCAACAGTTCCGGCAGTACCGTGACCAGGTTGACGCCCGCCTTTGTGGGGATCAGGTTCTTGCCCTTGCGCTCCACAAATCCGCCGGACACCAGCTTTTCAATGATGGCCGCCCTGGTCGCCGGGGTGCCCAGACCTCTGCGCTCTACCTCGTCCGGCATATCTTCTTTGCCCGCATTCTCCATGGCCGACAGAAGGGTGTCCTCTGTGTAGGGCTTGGGGGACGAAGTAAAGTGCTCGGTGACGGAGGCGACGACCGACTCAAAGGCCTGCCCCTCGGTCAAGGCGGGAAGGACACCCTCGGCATCTTCATCCTCCGGCTTCTCCTTCAGGGAGGAATGAAACACCTCCTGGATGGCCCGCCAGCCCTGGGAAAGCACCTACCTTCCTTTTGCCGTGAAGGTATGCCCGCCGCAGTCAAGGGTGGCCGTGACCGCCTCATACACGAAAGGCTCCGCCACCGCACACAGCAGCTTGCAGCAGACCAGCAGAAGGATATTTCGCTCGCCCACAGGCAGTCCCGGCACATCTGCCTTTTCCAACTCTAGGGTGGGAATCAGGGCATGGTGATCGGATACCTCTTTGTCGTTCACCAGCGCCGCAACATCGGGGAAAAACTCCGGGCAGGCATCGAAGGGCGGCACCCGCGCCGCCAGATGCAAGACTACGGAGGCGGTCTCCGCCATGTCGCAGGTCAGATACCGGCTGTCCGTGCGGGGATATGTCAGTAGCTTCTTTTCATAGAGCGACTGAGCGTAGTCCATGGTTTGCTTGGCCGTGTAACCGAACACCCGGTTTGCCTCCCGCTGCAAGGTGGTCAGGTCGTACAGTTTGGGCGGCTTTTCCGTCTTTTTGTCCCGTGCCACGGATACACACACGGCCCGCTGCCCATCGCAGGCGTCCCGGATGGTCTGGGCGTCCTCCGTGGAAACAATACGGTCGCTGACCGCCTCGGCTCCCTCCAGCGCCAGCCGCACATGATGGTATTTCTCCTTGCGGAACAGGACGATCTTACTGTCCCGGTTGGCCAGCATCGCCAGGGTGGGCGTCTGCACCCGCCCCACATTCAAGGTGCGATGGTAGAGGACGGAGAACAGGCGGCTTGCATTGATACCGATGAGCCAGTCCGCCTTTTGGCGGCAAAGCGCCGACTGATACAGCGGGTCATAGTCCGCGCCGGGGCGCAGATCGGTAAAACCCTCCCGGATCGCCGCGTCCTCCATCGAAGAAATCCAGAGACGGGAGAAAGGCTTGGAACATCCGGCGGCCTCATAGACCAGCCGGAAGATCAGCTCACCCTCGCGTCCCGCGTCTGTAGGATAGTTCTCGGAGGTGACTTTTCTGACTTTGTTACTCGATGGCATCCAATGGGCCGATAAAGCGGTAGAAAATCTGGATTTTC
>ERZ1026866.597-NODE-597-length-21339-cov-9.412141_pt1 | contig 21339 bp, 23 predicted proteins | sample MGYA00380163_ERZ1026866 | MGnify/ENA primary metagenome ERZ1026866 (study PRJEB33269, sample SAMEA4719799) | human gut metagenome | biome: human-associated habitat; feature: organic feature; material: feces | place: Cameroon | collected 2013-10 ...
AAGCATTGAGATTCGCAACAATGCTGACTCCATGGTATATCAGGCTGAGAAGCTCATTAAGGAAATGGGCGACAAGGCAGAAGCTGGTCAGGTAGAAAAGGCCAAGGCTGCTATTGAGAAGGTAAAGGAAGCTTTGAAGGGCACCGATACCGAGGCTATCAAGAAGGCTACCGAGGAGCTGCAGGAGCCACTGCATGCTATTAGTGCAGCTGCTTATCAGCAGGCACAGCAGGCTCAGCAGGCAGCTGGCGGCCAGCAGGGTGGTCAGGCAGGTCAGCAGCAGTCCAGCGGCAAGCAGGATGACGATGTAATCGATGCTGAGTTTACTGAGAGCAAATAATTAAGCAAATCATTAGATGAAATTTTGAGTATGGGCTGCCGCCCTGGTGTATGTGTCAATGTTCACTGCCTAGAGGTGGCAGCTCATATTTGTGTTAATAGGTAAAGGTGAGATAAATGAGCGAAAAGCGGGATTATTATGAGGTCCTGGGTATCAAAAAGGGAGCCTCTGATGATGAAATAAAGAAAGCCTATCGTAAAATGGCGATTAAATATCACCCGGACCGCAATCTGAACAACAAGGAAGATGCTGAGAAGCATATGAAGGAAATCAATGAGGCCTATGATGTGCTGAAAGATCCTCAAAAAAAGGCTCAGTATGACCAGTTCGGTCATGATGCTTTTGCTCATGGTGGCGGTGCCGGTGGTGCTGGCGGCGGCTTTGGTGGTTTCGGCGGTTTCGGCGGCGGTGGCGGCGGCTTTGGCGATTTCGGCGATATTTTTGACACTTTCTTTGGTGGTGGCCGTAGTCAGGCTCGCCGTAATGGCCCAGAGCAGGGTGCGGATCTGCGCATTGATGTGGAGCTGACCTTTGAAGAAGCGGCCTTTGGTGTGGAGAGAGAGTTGAAGGTACCTCGCACTGAGAATTGTACTGCTTGTGGCGGTACTGGTGCAGCCAAGGGAACCAGCCCAGAGGAATGTCCTCAGTGTCATGGTACTGGTCAGGTTCAGTCCTATGCCAATACCCCGTTTGGCCGTATGGTAAATTCCCATGTCTGCGAGCGTTGCAGTGGTACCGGCAAGATTATCAAGACTCCATGTAAGGAATGTGGCGGTCGTGGCCAGAAGAAGGTTACCAAGAATATCAAGGTAAAGATTCCAGCTGGTATTGATGAGGGACAGCGCATCAGAGTTGCTGGTGGCGGTCAGGCCGGTCGTCGTGGCGGCCCTAGCGGTGATTTGTATGTTTATGTATATATCAAGCCACATGAACTCTTTACCCGTGAGGGCTATGATGTAATGTGCCAGGTGCCTATAACCTTTGTACAGGCAGCATTGGGTGATACTATTGAGGTGCCAACCATTCATGGCAAGGTGGAGATGAAGATTGCACCAGGTACTCAGTCCGGTACTGTAATGCGTCTCCGGGGTAAGGGTATTCCTATGCTGAGAAGAAATGGCAACGGTGACCAGCACGTAAGAATCAAGGTGCTCACACCGCAGAAGCTGTCAGATAAACAAAAGTAGCTGCTGAAAGAATTTGGCGAGCTCAGCGGGAACAAGGTAAATCCAGAACAGGATACCTGGTTGAATAAAATTAAAAAGCTGTTTAAGGACTAAAATCTGAAGTTTACGAAATAAAAGGCAGATGTTACAATATAAGGGTAATGTCTGTCTTTTATTTTATTCATATAGAGGAGGATTTTGGATGAAGTGGTGTGAAATAAGCATTCAGACCAGCCATGAGGCGGTGGAGCTGATAGCTGAGATTTTTCGGGATTTAGGTGCTTCTGGCGTGGTTATTGAGGATCCAGAGCTGGTCAACGATTATATAACCTCTGGCAAATGGGACTATACAGATATTCCTATTGCCAAGGAAACCGAAGTAGTTGTGGAAAAGGCTTATCTGCCAGTTAATGGGGAGCTGGAGGGAAGAATCCAGACCTTGCAGCAGGAGATTAAGGCTTTGGAGAGTCGGGGTGTCAATACGGCTCCTGCTGTGCTGACTACAGCAGAGTTGCAGGACGAGGATTGGTCAGACACCTGGAAGCAGTATTTCCATACAGAAAAGCCAGGAGAAAGAGTAGTTATCAAGCCTACCTGGGAGGAATATGCACCACAGGGTGATGAGGTTGTCATAGAGCTGGATCCAGGAGCAGCTTTTGGTACAGGCACCCATGCCACCACTTCCATGTGCATCCGTCAGTTGGAGAAGCTGGTAAAGCCGGGTATGACTGTCTTTGATGTGGGCACCGGTTCTGGTATTCTCTCCATTATATCTGCTAAGCTGGGGGCAACAAATATTCAGGCTGTAGACTATGATGACTCTGTGTTGAAAATCGTAGAGGAAAATCTGGAGCAGAATAATGTAGAGGATATAATCTCTGTAGCCCAGAGCGATTTGATGCAAAATGTGCATGGCAAGGCAGAATTGGTTATTGCCAATATCATTGCAGATATTATTATCCGCCTCTTTGACCAGTTGGATGAACACTTGGAACAGGGCGGCACTTTGCTAACCAGTGGCATTATTGAAGATAGAATAGAGGACGTATTAGCAGCCGCCGAAAAGCACGGCTACGGTGTCGTAGAACGGTTGGAGAACAAAGGCTGGGCTTGTATAACATTCAAACGCAAGGCTGATATGTAAATCAATTTATTGTGGGAGGAAATTGCTATGAAAAAAATAGATGTAAATTCAAAGACCAAAAAGATTTTGACTAGCAAAGATGATGCTAATATTGCATATCGCATCAAGCAAATATCCCAGGAATTGATTAAGAAAAATCATCAGGCGTATAAGGACTTGGCGTATAAATGAATAAAGAGATAGATTTTAAATCGATTACAGGAAGCCACTGTTATTAGCGGCTATTTGCCGGGGAGACAATTATTATGCAACCTTTAAAATTATGCGATGAGATTCTACAAGTAGTTTTGGGAGAAAAACCATATTCGTTTTATGCATATTTCAATGATGGTACAGTACACTATTATGATGCAGAAAATTTGATAAAAAGTGCTAGTGCTGATAGTGTTTTTGCTGCCTTGAAAGATATAGAAATATTTAGAAATAAAATTACAGTATTGTGTGGTACTGTGGCATGGGATTTAAGAGGAGATAGAAATCCCGCAGAATGTATAGATATTGCTCCTGATGTTATACATGAAGGCATATTGGTAAGAGATCCGTTAGAAAAAATAGCCCATGTTTAAAACTACAAGTGCAACAAAAAGGCTGGACTGAGGAATCAGACCAGCCTTTTGAGGTGGATTGATATGGAAGTTGTATTTTTGAAGAATTGCGTGTAGACTATTAATACAGAATGTAATATTGATTGTGGTAGAGTTAATATTGGAGGGATTTTTATGTCTACTAGTGAATATATCAGCATACCTATTGACAGTGAATTAAAGACAGAATCAGATTGCATATTGGCAGATATTGGACTTTCAACCCCGGTGGTAGTTTCTATGTTGCTTCGTACCATAGTACGTAATAAGGCTATTCCTACAGAGCTTTTTACTATAGATAGCAAGGCAGCCAATAACGTAGCATATTTAGCTAAATTGGATCGCAGCTTTGCAGAATACGAAAGAGGCTTGGGAGAACAGCACACATTGTTAGAGATGCCCAATGAATAATATTATTTGGACACCTACTGTGTGGAAATAGTATAAAGGAAATAGAAAAGAAGGGCTGGACTGAGGAATCAGACCAGCCTTTTGAGGTGCAGGGATTTAGGAAATGGAAAATATTGCACCTAAATTTATGGTAGCAAAATGTAGTCGGCAGAATACTTTTTGGTTATTAAAATGTATTAAGGAATTACATTTTGGGAACATAATCGTTTGTTAAAGCATGGCACTGATAGAGCCATGGAGAATTTTACATGTTGTATAAATGATACTATTAGATTTTTCTAGACTTCTATGTAGACTATTAGTATACTATGAATTATAGGTGGACAGATAACAGATCGGAAACAAAATCAATGTCCGTAATATCGTGAGGTAGGGGATATTTATGAATAAAACAAGCATTGTAATATTAAGCTATAATACATATAATTTAACAAAATCCTGCATAGAGAGTATTCGCAAATTTACTCCTGCAGGCAGCTATGAGATTATTGTGATAGACAATGCCTCTCAGGATGCTTCTGTGGCATGGCTGAAAAGGCAGAAGGATATAAAGCTGGTTTGCAATAAAGAAAATAAAGGTTTTCCAGGTGGTTGTAATCAAGGCATGGAACTAGCGGAAGATGGCAATGATATTTTGCTTCTGAACAGTGATACAGTTGTTACTCCTAGGTGGTTGAAGAATATGCAGACAGCTTTGTATAGCGAACCAAAGGTGGGGGCTGTTAGTTGTATAACTAATAGTTGCTCCAATTGGCAGCAGGTGGAAGTAAGCTATCAAAATTATGACGAAATGATTGCTTTTGCAGAGAAAATAAATCATTCCAATCCCGCTTTGTGGGAGATACGACCAAGATTGGTAGGTTTTTGCTATCTTATCAAGAATAAAGCATATCAGATAGCAGGCTTCTTGGATGAAAGATATGCACCAGGAAATTACGAGGATGATGATTATTCCCTAAAGCTGATAATGGCTGGATATAAGCTCCTGGTGTGTGGAGATACTTTTATTCACCATTATGGCAGTGCTTCTTTTGGCAAGCATACTACTCCAGAGGAGCAGGCAGAAAAAGCGCGCAAATACGCAGCTTTGCTAAAACGCAATCAAGGATTGTTTGTAGAGAAATGGCAGGTAACGCCAGATTATGGCGCAGCTCACAATGTTATTTTTGATGTAAGCATATCCAAGGAGGAAGCTGCCAGAATCTTTGTAGTTGGTTGTAATATGGGGATGGATATTTGCTATCTGCAAAACAAATATCCTTATGCACAAATATCAGGAGCCACAGAAAACTGGATGGAGGCGGCTTTGGCAGGTAAGTATCTGGATGTTAGCTATTGCCCTAATCTGGAAAAGGATATCTTCACCCTGCTGACAGGAAAATATGATTACATTCTGTTAGCAGAAAAAGATAGACAGTATGAAGATTTTGATAAATACATATCGAAATTGATGAATTATTTGACGCCAGATGGCAGTATTAATATTAGTGAGTAGCATGACGAAATAACGAAATAGTTCATTTGTATTAAGGAATTGGTGATAAATATGTATGCTGAATTAGAGATAAAACAATTTGGTCCTATAAAAGAATGCAATTTATCTATTAAACAAGTTACAGTTTTCACAGGAGAGCAGGCGGCAGGAAAAAGCACGATTGCGAAACTAGTATACTTCTTTTTATCTCTAAGGGATGTATTATGGCATGGACAAATTAATAATTATGACGGTATAGAAAAACGTAGTAAATGGTATCAAAATATAGATTTAGAGCTTGATAAATATTTTTTTAGAATTTTTGGTGAATGTGATTTGAAGCCGGATTTATATATAAAGTATCATTATGGCTCTGGTGAATATATTGAAATTGAGCAAAAATCTAAATATGAAATAATAGTAAGTTTATCTCCTGGGATTGACCATTATTTATCCAAATGGTCAAAGGAAAATGACAATGTTTTTGATAATAGTGATAAGTGGAAAGAGAATTTAGATAATCTTTTAGATAATAGCGAATATATGTATATACCAGCAGGCCGTAGTGCTAGTTCAGTATTTGGCAAAATATTATCAAATTTTTTGTTGACCATGGATAAAACACAACAGGATTTGATTGATTTTTGCAATATGAAGTATTTTGCAACTATATTCAAATTGGCACCTTCCTATGAACAGGGGATAGATAATTTTTACTTACGCAGATGGAATGAATTTTCAGATAAAGAAAAAGATGTTCTTCATAAAGCAATGTCGTTGTCTGAAAAAATATTGCGTGGAAGCTATCGAAATTGGCATGGTACAGAAAAAATTATTTTATCTGAATCAGGTGAAATGGTAGATTTGGTAAATGCTTCATCAGGTCAACAGGAATCTGTGTGGATTATTAATTTATTAATACACTATATTATGTCACCAAAGCCAGCAGTCATTATCCTAGAAGAACCAGAGTCACATTTATATCCAGATGCGCAACAATTAATAACAAAACTTATTTCCTTGGCTGGCCAGGACAATCAAATTGTGCTGACTACGCACAGCCCTTATGTTTTGGGGGAATTAAATAATATGCTATATGCAACTAGAATAGGGAATATGGTAGGAAAGGAAAAAATTAATAATATTATACCTGAGTGCTACTGGTTGAAATTTAATCTTTTAAAGGCATATCATATACATAATGGTGGCGCAAGCGAATGTGTAGACGATGAAATAGAACTCATAGAAAATGAGGTTATAGATGGAGCTTCGGATGCTATAAGGAAAGAGTTTGATAATATTCTGGCGATAAAAATGGAGAATCTGAAAGATGATGCTAACTGACGAAAAATCATTATGCAAGAGAAATCAGAAAATAATAGTATCAAGAGACAAAGGAAATAAAAGAGAGCATAGAACTATTAATAGAGACGGAATATATAAGGTTAGGCAATATAAATTAGATGGAGATATCTTTCATAATGTAAAATGTTGTGATTACTTGATACTGAATGATACTGAGGGTAAGGAAAAGGCTATTTATATTGAATTAAAAGGTGGAAATGTAGATGAAGCAATTCCGCAGCTAAGAAATGCTAGAAAGCTTACGGAAAGTGAGTTGACCGTGGCTAGGAAAAACGTAATGTATAGAATAATTTGTAGCAGAACTCCTACTCATAAGATTAACTCTAGTAAAATGTTGAAATTTAAAGAAGAAGTGGGGAATAGATTAGTAGTCACAGAAAATCGTTATGAAGAAATCTTGTAATGATATGTGCAGATATTTTTGTTTTAATAAATAATATGAAATTTTCGATATAAAATATGAGGATGTCCAAGGTAGATTAGTCTGCACCTGCTAGCAACAGGTAGGATATCACAAATGCAATGGTAGGGTGGTGTTGTCCCATGCCTATTTTTATGGTGGGATTATCCGCAAAAATGAATAAAATTTTAAGCCTAGGAGCAAAGCTCGTAGGCTTATTTTCGTGAGGAAAATTATGATTATAAATGTATCCTGCAGTAATTTTGAGCAATCAGTAAGAAAAATTTATCTAGATAAAGAGCAGTCTGTTGTAGGTGTAACTTTGGGAGAAGGTTCCTATTTGGTACAGGGAACGTTGGAATTTGGTGGGCCTCAGTGTCATGTTTTGATTGGAAAATATTCTTCCATTGGACATAGAATAAAGTTTATTGCAGGCTTGAATCATGATAGCAGTAGAGTTAGTACATATCCTTTTCATGAAGCCTTTGAGGGAATGCAGGGCGGGAGTGTTAATAATTATCCAGAATCGAATCACTATCAGATTGTTATAGGCAACGATGTGTGGATTGGTGCAGATGTAACTTTATTAGGTGGCGTGAAGATTGGCAATGGTGCTGTAATCGGTGCGGGAGCTGTTGTAGCCAAGGATGTGCCTCCTTATGCAGTAGTTGTAGGCAATCCAGCTAGAGTAATCAAATATAGATTTGATGAAGCTACCATTGAATGGTTGCAAAAACTGCGTTGGTGGAATTGGACACCAGAAAAAATAAAATCTTGTTGGCCAGAAATGGAAAATATGGAGGCTTTCAAGGAAAAATATCGTGAAATTACTACAATGAAAATTAGTGGGGAATGTCAGGAATTGCAGAATGTTATTAAGCAATTTAAAGAGGAAGGGTATCAATTCTATTATTTTGTGCCTGATTTGTTGTCCAAAGAAAAAATATGGCAAACTGTTTTAAGCAAATTCGCGAATGGAACGGATAAGAAAATACTATTTATAGATATGCCAGCAGATATACCTAGCAATGTTCAATCTAAATTTGAGCAATTGATTAATAGTTATCAGCAGGGGCAGCTGGTTTTGAATCAATCAACTGAAGATTATACTAGCAAATGTATAATACCTTTGATGGATTATATAATCACCACCAAGGAAACAGATTCCTCAATAGTTATAGATATGTCTAGTTTGTCAAAAAGCAAGATGTTGTACGGTATGGACAATTTTTGTGTGAATAATACTAGCAATAACATTGTATTGACTCATGATAATCATGCCGAGCAGAAAGCAAAGTATGATGTATCCGTGTGTGTTGCCACATACAATTCAAGTAAAAAAAAGCTAATATCGACATTAAAATCTGTTATCCAACAAAAAAATTGTAAATATGAAGTGATTTTAACAGATGATGGATCAGAAACATTTGATGAGGCGTATTTTGTTCAATGGTTTAAGGATCAGAAATTTGATGATTATAAAATAAGGAGATCTTTAGTTAATAAGGGAACATTAGATAATGTTCTGCAAGGATATATTATTTCTGAGGGACAATACGTTAAGGCAATATCTCCAGGAGATTTTTTTTATGATGATACAGCGCTGGCGCGTATGTTAAATTTTGTAAGAAAAAATAATTATAAAGTTGCTTTTGGTAGGGCTTGCTATTATCGGGTACAGAATGCTCAGTGCCAATTGTTGAATATGATGAATCCAATGAATTTGGAACCATATATGGAACAAGATTATGAATCTGTGAAAAATGCATATTTAATATGTCAGGATTATATTGTAGGAGTGGCGTTCTTTACTGAACGAAACCTAGCATTGAAATATACACAGGAATTAGCAGGTAAGGTTAAATATGCGGAAGATTGTGCATATATTTCCATGATTGCAGATGATATACATATTGAATTTTTTGATGATAATTTTGTATGGTATGAGTATGGTGATGGAATATCAACGAATGGTTCAACGGTGTGGGGGCAACGTATAACTGCAGATAATCAGGCATGTTTTGGTGTAATTGCAGAAAAACATCCGGAATTGAAAGAAATATGCGATTGGCACATGGGAAGGAATAGCAAAGTTACGATATTAGAATACGATAAATATCGTAGCGAGTACTATAAAAATATAAGTAATTGTAGTTATGAACATATGCAGGATATAAATTTGGAAGAATTAAAACAAATTTTGTTAAATGATAATTCAGATGTTGAAATTTAGTATTCCTGTTAGTACGATAGGTGAAATATAATGCAAGTTATAAAATATGTTTTTCAACCCCATGGGGATGATAGAGGACAGTTGATTGCCTTGGAGGAATTTAAGGATATTCCTTTTAGAATCAAGCGTGTTTATTATATGTATGATACTGCGGAGGGGGTAGTTCGTGGACATCACGCCCATAAATCCTTAGAGCAGATATTGGTTTGCATTCATGGAAGCTGCAAAATTAAGCTTGATAATGGACATGAAAAAAAGGTTGTACCACTAGAAAAACCGTATGAGGGATTGTATGTAGCCAATAATATGTGGCGGGAGATGTATGATTTCTCTCCAGATGCAGTGTTGATGGTACTGGCTTCTGAACTGTATAATGAGGAAGATTATATACGTGATTATGATGAATTTCTAGAATTTGTATCTAATCATCCTGCGGAAATTTGAAATAGGTTATCGTATAACATACAGTTATATTAAATAGAGGGTTGATATGAAACATAATATTGAATATCAGTATGGTAATATTAAATTGCGTCCCATAGAGCGCAATGATCTTGAATTACTAAGGGACTGGAGAAATAACAAAGAAAATACTAGATATTTGCGACAAATAAGTCAAATAACCTCAGATATGCAGCTAGAATGGTATGAAAAATATTTATCTACGAATGATGAACTAGGTTTTTGTATAGAGGAATGTGATGAGCTTAATAGAATGGTAGGAAGTGTTTTTCTGTATGATATACATGATAATCAGGCAGAATTTGGCCGCTTTTTAATAGGTGATAATGATGCTCATGGGAGAAAAATCGGCCTTAATGCTTGTTACGGAGTGTTGCAAATAGGATTTAAAATATTGCAATTGAAGAGTATAGTTTTAAGGTGTTATGAAAAAAACTTCTCAGCGATGAATATATACAAGCAGGTAGGGTTTGAAGAGGTCTCAAAACATTTAGTAATTGATCATGGTGGGTTACCGGATGGTATTGAGTGTGTTATGAGGATTGAACATGCAATTTGAATTAATGTATTATTCATAACATATGCTTTTCGATAACGATATGACAAAGTATGGTAACTTTGCATAGGAGAATTGTATGAATATTGATTTAACATTTTTGGATAGGCAATATAAACTATATCAACAAGAATATGAAGACGCATTATTGCGTGTAATGCGTTCAGGTTGGTATATTTTAGGGCCAGAAGTTGAGGCCTTTGAAAATGAGTTTGCAGCATATGTTGGATGTAAATATTGCGTAGGCGTAAATTCAGGATTAGATGCCTTGACACTTTCTATTAATGCTTTAGGTATAGGCGCTGGCGACGAGGTGCTGGTTCCTGCCAATACATATATAGCTACAGTTTTGGCGATTACTAAAAATGGTGCAAAGCCAGTATTTGTAGAACCAGATGTATACTATGGAATTGATGCAGACAGGATAGAGGCTGCTATTACTAAAAAAACTAAAGCCATAATGCCGGTTCATCTTTATGGACAGGCCTGTGATATGGATAAAATTATGAATATTGCAGATAAATATAATTTAAGAGTTGTGGAAGACTGTGCACAATCTCATGGAGCAAAGTACAAAGAAACAATGACAGGTGCATTTGGCAATGCAGGTTGTTTCAGCTTTTATCCAACAAAGAATTTGGGAGCTTTTGGTGACGCAGGAGCTGTAGTGACAGATGATGAAGAATTATATAAAAAATTAAAAATGCTTCGCAATTATGGCAGCGAAAAAAAATACCACAATCAGATTGAAGGGGTAAATTCTCGTATGGATGAAATACAGGCAGCTCTGTTACGCGTCAAGTTATTGCATTTAGAAAATTTGAATTGCGAACGCATAGAGATAGCGGATTATTATAATAGAGAGATAAAAAATCCGGCAATTCAATTGCCGGCAATACGCTGTTCAGAAACTAATCATGTTTATCATCAATATGTAATTAGAATAAAAAATAGAAGTAAGTTTCAACAATATTTGGCTGACAATGGTATTAAGACAATGATACATTATCCTGTTCCGCCTCATTTGGCAGAGTGCTATCGATATTTAGGGTACAAAAAAGGAGAGTTGCCTGTAGCAGAAAAATATGCAGAGGAAGTTTTGAGCTTGCCCATGTTTAATGGGATGGCTGAGGATGAAATGATGTATGTTGTTAAGGTAATAAATGGCTTTTAATTGTAGTATTTATAAGGGAGAGATTAATTAATAGTCTTGATAAGTAGCAAAAATTGTAAAAGAAAGGAATGTATAATAATTATATCTTTATAATTATTATACGGAACATATAATGCCAACACAGAAACTTTATTTTTTAAAAATTAATTTAAACTCTGAAATATATGATTTATATAATGGAAGGATTAAAAAAGAAGATGTATATAATGATATACTGAGGAGATTTAGTGAGAAGAATGAGTTCATAAAGAAAGAATTTTCTCCGGAAGGAGAAAAAAGAGAAACTAAATTCGAGTTTATAAATACAATAAAGAATGAAAAAGAAAAAACAATATATGGAGAGGTTTTAAAGCAAGCTAAAATAAAAACAAAAAGATATGATAAGAAAACAAGAAAATTTATTTATAAAAGGATAGATACTAATGAAGTTGTAAAATTTTATTATGACATAAGAAAAGAAACCGTAGTATATAATATTGCAAACCGTTTTGGATATACAGAATTTTGTGCTGCATTTGAGGGATTAATAAATAAGTCATTTCCTTTTGATGGCAAATTTAAAGTTGCAGTATATAGGGAAGGTGTAAATATAGATGAAATAAAAAATAAATTATTAAGTTTGGGATGTATACGATTATTGAAAATCAATTTTATACCACCAAATCCAAGAGATGAATTGCTGGAAGCAATTGAAAAAAATGGAGAAAAAAGATTAAATGAGTTAAAGGAGGCAAATGTTACAGAAAGAAGTGTAATATTTAAGTCAGTAAATTCGAAGGGGTTAAATATTAACTCATCAATGCTTAACAAAGAATTAAAAAATGCGGTTGATATTCATAGTGATATGCTTAGTGGCGAGGCTGTAAAAAGGGGATATGTAACAGTGCAAGCTGAAGAAGGGAGTGGACGAACATATACAACCGAAGATAATCGGCCTTTGACAGTTGATATAAATAAGAAATCAGTAGAAGATATAAAACTGTTTATAATTGATTGTAGGAAGTCATTAATTATGTTTTTAGAGAAGCATAAATAATGGGAGATAATTATGGGAATATTAGAAGATATCATTAAGTATAAAATGTATAAAGAATATATCAACCTTAAGCATCTTGAAGTTATTGCATCCTTTATAATGACCATGATAGCAGTATGGTTTTGCTTAGTGAACGATTTATATAATAATTATGTTCATTGGCGTTATATTTATATTCATATATCATGGTCATTGTCTATCGCAATGCTGGGAATGTTAGGTTTAATTTTTGCTAGTATATCTTTAGTAATAAATATTTTGAATAAAAATATTGTATCAGCAATAAAGAAAATAAATCATAATGATACAATAAATGATTTCATGACAACATTTAAGTTTTTAGTTATAAATGTTGTATCATGTATTTATCTAAATTTAATGATATATTTTATTAATAATTTACCCATTGGAACATGTGAAATTAGTAAAGAACAGTATTATGTTATAGTATGTTTTATGACGTATATAACCACATTTATTATATTTTATTTAGTTGGTGTAATAAATAATGTTATAAGGATGTATTTTATATCACATAATTATTCAGAGATTAATACATATGAGAAAACATTGTTAGAAGTTGCAAATGAACAAAGAATCGATTTTGTTATACTTAGTTTAATAAAACATAATATTTTGTCGCCAAACTTCGTTAATGAATTATTAGCGATGATAAAGCATATGGATTCTCCAAATGAAAAGAAGGTAGAAGAGTATATAAGAAATTATTATAAACATTAAGTTTTATAGATGTTAGAGGATAGAACATAATAAAATTTATGGCATGTGGTATTATACATTGGATCAATCCAATTATATAACGCTGGGATTGATGGCTAAATATAAGCTGATACGGTGATTTATTTAGGTTAGAGGAAAACATCTTGTCAATTATGATAAAAACAGAGGTACAGTATGAAGATAGAAGTAAATACATATTATGAATTATTTAATCTATTACAGGAATCCCCACTGTTCAAGTTTTTAAAGAACATACAGCAACTAAATGTAAATAGATTAAGAAGAAAGAAAAAAATAAAAATAGCTTTTCAAGTTGCTACATTGAGTACATGGTGTGCTGATTTTGTGCCTAGGCTGTTGGCTTCTATAGAAAAGTTTGATGTAACGGTAATAATTACATGGCAAATGAATATGTCTTATGAACAGGAAGTCCTACCAGCAATAGAATATTTTAAGAAATCAGGATTAAAATATTCTGTTGCTGATGGATCAATTCATCCAGGAGATTTTGATATTGTATTTTATTTATCTCCCTATCTGGATGCTTTAGCAAATTGGACTAATGAGGAGATACCATTAACAACATTATTGTGTTACTTACCATATGGGTATTGGGTGGATAAAACACAGCCCATGGGGTTTAATCTTTTTTTGCATAATGCAGCATGGAAGAATTATGTTCCTAATAAAACCTATTTGGAGATGGGGACTAAGTGGTGTTCGTTAGGGAACTATAATATGGTAACAGTAGGGTGTCCCAAATTGGATACATTGTATACAGTACCTAACTTAGGCAAAGAGGCTGTGTGGAAATTGAAGAATACAGACGCTAGAAAGATTATATATGCACCTCATCATTCCATAAATAATCTTCAATGTATGTCTACATTTGAAAAAAATTGGCAGTGGATGTTGAATTATGCAAAGAATCATGTAGATACAACTTCATGGATATTTAAGCCACATCCATTGCTAATAAAAAGCTCAGTGGAATGTGGTATTTTCAAAAATGAGCAGGAATATAGGGAGTATTGTAAAGCATGGGATAGTTTACCGAATGGAAGGTATATAGAAGGACCATACTTGGAATACTTTTTGTCATCTGATTGTATGATTTTTGATAGTATGTCTTTCATGGCAGAGTATTTATTCGTAAATAAACCATCATTATTTCTAACCCGCGAAAAACTGAATTTAAGTGAATTGGGAGAAAAAATATTTCCAGCTCATTATAGTGTACCTGGTAATGATTACAAAGGGATACAGCATTTTATAGAATACGATGTTATTCATGATAAAAAAAGAACGTTGAGGAATCTTATATTTACTAAATATTTGGATTATTATAGGGATAATGGCAATATTAGTGCTGGTGAAAAGATCGTTATAGATTTATTGGAAACATTAAATGTTAAAATATAAATTAACAAGGATGATGTTTATGCGTGTATAGTAAAATAAATGCAATATGCTGGGACGATTTTGTTAGCAAAGCAAAAAATGGATATTTTTTCTTTTATCGTGACTATATGGAATATCATAGTGATAGATTTCATGAATTTTCTTTGATTATTTATAACGACAAGGGAAATATTATGGCATTGATATCGGCTAGTATAGATGGTGATACGGTTATATCTCATATATGCATTATTTCGCAATAATGCAGAATTATATAAGGGAGATGTGTCATTGTTTATTTATCTACCAGATAGGTTGCCATATCGTTATACTCGCAAGAGTGAAATAAAGAAGGGATATAAGCATAAATATAGTTTACAGGAAAGCAGCAAATATGGTGAGTACATCGCTTTATTGGACAAAATCCTGATGAAATATCATGGCACACATCCTGTACATAATGCTAATGAGTTGAGACTATTGGCAGAGAAATTTCCCGATAACATCAAATTATACACAGCTGAGAAGAATGGCAGAATCGAAGCTGGTACAGTGCTTTTTTTGCAGACTGGCGTGGTACACACAGTATTTGGCAAATTCGGATGAGGGAAAGAAAACCGGAGCCTTGGATTGTTTGCTGGATTGGCTGATTACAGATGTTTACAAAGATAAAAACTGGTTTGATTTTGGCATATCCTGTGAGCAAGAAGGACGTTATCTAAACGAAGGCCTAGCAGCACAAAAAGAGGGTTTCGGAGCAAGAGCCATGGTGCATGATTTTTATCGAATAGAATTATAAATTTAATATCAATAACAATAATAAATTGATATAGACAGAGGACGGATGATATGGATTATATTTGTCAAATAATAAATGATAATATAGAAAGTATAAAAACACTATTAATTGCATCATTTGGTGCGGTTGTTACAATGATACTATCCATTATAAAAGAAGAATTTTATTCTAAACCAGCCAAATTGCGGGCTGATAGAAGCAAACTCTCTCAGGCCTTGTTGAGTGAAATTAATACGATTATGAATATTTATAATCATATGTCAATAGAAGAGAATATGTCAAATCCCAAATTGCCTACTCAGATACCTTTTGGAGATGATATTGTTAGTGTATATATGCAGAATGCTAAAGAATTGGGGGTATTTCAAGAAGATGAATTAGGTTCCATTATAGAATTTTATATAAGATTAAGGGCAATAATAAATGCCCGTGCTATAATGGCTAAGAGGTGGGATGACTACGCACTGTATAAAAGAACGTATAAAGACGGTGAAAGTCGCAAAGAAGAATTATACAATAAGGAAATAGATTGCAAAAATATTCTTTCTTATACAATACAAAGACAGAGAGAGTTACAGAAGGCGGCTGATAAGGCAATAAATGTATTAAGTAAAGAGATTTTTGGCAATGATAAGAGTATTATATCTTTTGAGTTTAAGATTTTTAGGTTTAAATTTTATTTTAATATAAAATATCAAAATAAATAGAAATTTTACGTTTATACCTAATCTTAATGATTTTGATGGAAATATTAAAATAACATGGTCCTCATATATTATGACGGATGTTATTCATACTCATGGCTATCAAAATATACCGAGATTGTTATTATTCGTACTAGAAAATGAACAGTACAAAAATAATAGAGAGCTTAGAAGATTTTATAAATCTTATTGGGCACAAGATTAACAGAAATATAAATCATATTCTAGAGATGCGAGTTTATTTATTATTTATGGTAGATAGGAATTAGTGAATGATATTATATAACTGTATATAAAGGAGCAGCAATGAATAACTATGAGAGAATAGGTAAAGTAAAATTAGATATGACGCATTATAATGGTAAAGATGTATATAGCGATGGAGATGTGGAGAATGATATTCTAGCTTATTGTAAGCAAGAACGCATTCAAGAAGCATTATTAAACGATACAAGGTGGCCAGTTTTTTATCATTTATCTCCTATACGAGAAAATTTGTTAAATTGGTTTCCTTTCCAGAGTAATGCAACCGTGTTGGAGATAGGCATGGGATGTGGTGCAATTACGGGTGTTTTGTGTAGGGCTGTTTCTCAGGTAGAGGGAGTGGAGATATCACCGCGTCGAGCAGAAATTGCAGCATGGAGGCACAAAAACTGCGAAAATTTGATAATTCATGTGGGCAATCTTAATGATATGAACATAACAAAGAAGTTTGATTATGTAACATTAATTGGAGTCTTGGAATATGCAGGTTCATTTACTCATACCAGTGATCCTTATAAAGATTTTTTGCAGGCTTGTCGACAGTATTTGAAGCCTGGTGGTCAACTTATTATAGCTATAGAAAATAAATTCGGATTAAAATATTGGTCTGGAGCTAGAGAGGATCATACTGGGAAAATATTTGATGGTATAACAGGGTATAAAGGTAATGATAAAGTAAGGACATTTTCGAAACCTGAGTTGGAGAAGTTATTATATGATTCAGGCTTTGAGAATTTGACATGGTATTATCCATTTCCAGATTATAAGCTTCCACACAGAGTATATTCAGATGAATATTTGCCTACAGCTGGAGTTTTTGAAGATAAACATTTTATATATTACGATATGGAAAGATATGTTCTATTTAATGAAGCAGATGCTATGAATGAAATTGTGAATAGTGGTTTGTTTGAAATGTTTTCAAATTCATTTTTAGTTTATTGTTCTAACGGAGAAAAATAATGAAAGTAATTTATGCACAGAGTCCTATGTATCGCAAATTGGAATACAATGTATTAACGCAGATAGTAGAATTTGAGGGAAGGAGGTTTGTACTAAAAAAAGCATTAAATGAACAAGCTATACCTTTTGTCAACGGATTAGAAAAGAATTATCAAGAAATGGTAAAACAATATGGAGTAGAGCATGTGGCGAAGGGAGAATTATTATCATCAGGAATTTTTAAAATGGAATACATTTATGGAGAATCATTTGATGTGAGATGTATACACTATTTCAAAATAGGCGACTTTGATGGCTTTATTCAAAATATTGTATATTATTATCAGCATATGCTAGCCGATTATACAAATGATGTTTTTTCTGTACAAGATTTTAATCCTATGTCTCCACAGCGAAAATACAATATTGATTTAAGTTTTAATAATATAATTTTTTCATCGAATTCAGGAGAATTTAAAATTATAGATTATGAGTGGTTATTGCCTAGTGTCAGCAGAAAATTAGCCTGTTTTAGAGCAATCGTGTTGTTATATGCGCAATACCAATTTTGGTTCCAAAAAAAGGAAATGACCTTGGAGATGTTACTATCAGGTTGTGGATTAGAAAAGGAAGATATAGAATTGTGTATGGAACAGGGAAAAATGTTTTATAGCTCCGTTTTGGATTTGTCAACAAAAAAAAATGAAAAAGCTATAGCCATAGTTAATTTATAAGTATTTTTCGTTGACAAGCAATATTTTAAGATGGGAATTGCCAGCCAGATAAAGTGTAACTATATACCATCATTACATTTATTAACATCTTTCCAAAAGCTCCAAACAATCATTATCATAATTATCCCTATGGGAAAGGCGGCGATTATGCTGACGGTTTGGATATTACTCATGGAGCTGTCTGAGAATACCAATGATGTTGGTAGTAGAATTAGGAGAAGACACCACATTAGCTGAATGGCTTTGTGAGGTGCTTCACCTGATTCTATTTTTTTGTAGCTGTAGCATGAGGCGGTATAAGCTATGGAATCAAAGGATGTGGCATAAAAGAGAATCATGGTTCCCAGCACCCAGAGAGTAGCTATATTAGCCAAAGGCAGGGTGTGAAGCATAGCTATGATTATGGCGTATATATCACCATGAGAAGCATACTGGGCAATAAAATCAATTGTGCCAGTGGTTTGCAAGCCCATGCTGTAGTTCCCCAGAACAATAAAACTGATTAATGTGGCACCTACGCCGAAGAAATATCCTCCCGCTATAACCTGTCTGATAGTTCGACCACGGGAGATACTGCCAATAAAAAAGGGAGCTGCCATACACCATACCATCCAATAGGCCCAATAATATATGGTCAAATCCTGTGGGAAATTTGTCTCCCTTAGAGGGTCTGTATATGTGGCCAAGTTGATAAAGTTTTGTATCATGCGACCAAAGGATTCCAAGCCTGTTTCTATAATATATTTGCTTTCCCCGCCGGCCAGCAGAACAAAAGCCATCAACCCACCAAACATATAAATACATAGTTTAGCCAGAATACTGATGCCCTTGAAGCCGTGAAGCAGGGAATAGGTATAGATAGCATAGGTAAGGAAAATAATAGCAATAGTGATAATATTTCTATCCAAGGAAATTCCCAATAGGTTTTGGATAATTATGGACATCAGTGGGGTTGCTACGGAAAAGGTGGTGGCAGTACCGGCTAAGAGAGCAAAGACCGCCAGCAGGTCAATCAACCTACCTAGAATACCATCTGTTTGTCTGCCTAGAATCGGCCTGCAAGCCTCTGAAAACCGCAGTCTTTTTCTTTGTCGTACATGAATCATAAAGCCAAAGGCCACGGCTAGAACAAGATAAAAGCTCCAAGGAATGAAACTCCAATGAAAGAGTGGAAATACTCCTGCCCATGCCTGAATACTGCCTAATTGGGAGATATGGGGATTGGTAGCATATACAATCCATTCGGAAAAGGAATAAAATAAAATATCAGCGGCCAAGCCACAGGTGAACATCATGGAGCCCCAGGTAAAGAATGAGTACCGGGGCTTTTCTTTTTTATCTCCTAATACAATATTTCCATAATGGGAACAGCAGAAATAAAGTGATATGAGAAATATTCCCAAGCCTATGACTAAGTAATAGGTACCCATAGTATCACCAAAGAAAAATCTAATGGAGCTTAGCACTCTATTTGATTCCTCAGGCATAATAAAAAACAAGGCACTTAGCCCTGAGATACTAATCATGGGCAATAATGTAATAACCCAATCAATTTTCTGGCGATTTACCAATTTACTTCCTCCAATTTCTGCGTTTCATACACATATTTGTATTTCTTGCTACACTCAAAAACGAATCCTATAGCAGCATTATTTTCATTCTTTATGGCCTTTATACTATTTATTTGGGCTTCTGTAGTACCTAAATCATGGGCTATATGTTTTAAAATATCAGACCGGGTATTATTCACATAGGATGTATCAAATTTCCGCAGTTCATCCAGAGTGTCAAATTCAAAGATGAAATCAGCCGGATACTTTCGTATTTGCATAGGAAGTTCATGGATATGCTCAATATAAATATTTTCCCACAGCTTGTCCTTAGTTTCTCTTTGGTGATATTCCTGCTGTAAAATAGAAAGAAATTTCTTACCAAAGGCCTCAGACAAAAAAACATGGCCCAGCATAACCCAGCTATTGGCTCCACCGATATGCACGGCTTTTATCCAACTATTTTCTTCGGTAATGCACCATTCCGAGGTTTTTCCTTGGGCATAAATGGCAGAATAGTAGCTTTTTTCTACCTCTAATGTAAAAGGATTTCTAATAAAATAGTTATCAGAGGAGCATATATAGCTGTTTTTTAGATAATCTCTCACGGCATAGATGGAGGAGTGATTATTTCTTGTTAGATAATCTGGATTGTGGACAAGTATTACATTGTATTTATCCTTTAAATAAGCAAATGCCTGGGATTTGTAGCCGGTGACAATAATGATTTCCGGAATGCCTGCTTCTTTTAGCTGTTTAATTTGCCGCTCAATAAGGACTTCGCCTCTTACTTCTATCAAGCCTTTAGGGATTTCGTAGGAAAGGGGAGCGAATCTGCTGGCTGTGCCAGCGGCTAGAATAATAGCGTTATCTACTTTCATTTGTGACTATCTCCTACATTGTAATTCGTTATGAACTATCTCATAGTATTCCTTGGCGTATTCATATTGTCTGCGGGCATAGGTGCCAAATTTTATGCCTAATTTTCTCTTATATTCGCACCAGTTACTCCAAAGCAAACCGCCAGCAGCCATGTAGCAATAAATTTTTAACCTGGTGGCTCTATCACATTCTCCTTCAAAATACAAATCAATTAATATATCTGCTTCTTTTTGGGTATAAGAGGAATAAATGGCGAACATGGCAATATCTACATGGGGGTCCTGCATACCAGCATATTCCCAATCTGTTAATTGAATATTATCTCCCGAAAAAAGAAAATTATCTGGTACGGCATCAATATGGGTGAGACAATATTGCTTAGGCTGTGTATCAATATAGGTCTGCAAAGAAAATATATTTTCCTTTACTTGCTGATAGTCAGGATAATGGGATGGAGTATCAGCCCATAGAGATGCATAAAAATCAATTTGCTTGAATATATCAAAGGTATGCTTGACCTGCAGCTTCATATTATGGAGAGTGTGTAGTTTTTCCATGCAGTGTTTAACATCCTGCAGGCTGCTAGCACTACAGGTTTTTACCTGTGGCAAAAATTCAGTGATTTTATAACCATTATGGGGATTGATGTAAATGGGATTATCGCACAGCCCTTTATCTTTTATGGTTTCATAAACATCAAATTCCTGCTGACGATTAATAAGAAAGCTAGTGCCTTCTCCGGGAATGCGAATAATATATTTTTTATTTCGACATGTAAACATAAAAGAACTATTGGTCATGCCTTGTTTTAATACTTCAATGTGAGTGATCTCGTTTTTCTTTGCCCTTAATACATCGCTAATTATACAAAGAGCCTCATCTGGCAAATTTTCGTACATAAATATGCCCTTTCTATTACATTGAGGGTGCGGACAAAATTCTGGACTACTATAGGGCTTCGAAAGGAGCCTTTTTAT
>ERZ1026866.599-NODE-599-length-21331-cov-13.912014_pt1 | contig 21331 bp, 20 predicted proteins | sample MGYA00380163_ERZ1026866 | MGnify/ENA primary metagenome ERZ1026866 (study PRJEB33269, sample SAMEA4719799) | human gut metagenome | biome: human-associated habitat; feature: organic feature; material: feces | place: Cameroon | collected 2013-10 ...
ATTTATGTAAATTATAAAGGTAATAATAAGGCTAGAAGCTAGTTTCTGAATAAATTTTTATTTTATGATATAATTACAACGAGGTGAAGTAGTAAATGACAAAATTTAAGGCTAAAAGAGGCCATGGCGTATTTGAAGTCTTTGCGTATCTTTTATTGGGAAATGCACTATTAATTATATTAAGTAACATAGTGAATGGTTATTTAGAGAGAAATTTAGTAATAGTATCAAGCTTTGTTTATAGCATTGTATGCATTTATTACATTTTACTTGATTTATCCTTAGTTTACGAAGTTAATGATGATTACATTGAAATAAATTGTTTTAAAGGATTAAAAAAATTTAGGATAAATTTTAAAGATGTAAATGGTTTTTTAGAACAAGATAAAGTTATAAATGGATTTAAATTATCTGGTTTTGGAAAACATAAATATTGTTTTGGTAGATGTGTTGTTCATAATGTAGGAATTGCTCGTATGTTTGTAACTTCTAGTAAGAGGGTTATATATATACATACAGAGGATATAAGTTATGGATTATCTCCAGATGAATTTGAAAAGTTTAAAGAGTTAATAGTATCAAAGGGAATAAAGGAAGAAAGTTTCAAGGTAAAAGTTAATAATGCAAGAGCAATAATAAGGGATAAGGGATTTTATATTCCTTTTATAATAACATCCTTATTAATATTAGGCATTATACTAATACCTTCTATATTATATTTATCAGGAGCTATGCCTGATAAAATGCCAATTGATTTTAGTGCACATTTTATACCTTGTACTATTGGAAGTGCGAAGGATTTTGTAGGAAGACAAATTATATATGGAATAATGAATATGATTCTGTTAGTATGTATTTATTATGCAAGTCATTTTTGTGCTAAATATGATAAAAAGTTAGCTCAAAGATATATTTATTTGTCTTTAATAATATCATTGGTGTTTTTGGTTTCTCAAATACAAACACTGGTAAATTATTTGTAGAAAGTGGGATAATATGGAGTTAAGTAAGAGATTAAAAAGAATAGCAGAACATGTTGATAAATGTGAAAGTGTAGCTGATATAGGTACAGATCATGGATACATACCTATATATTTAGTTAAAGAAGGAATATGCAAAAAAGCAATAGCTTCAGATATAAATAAAGGACCTATAGAAAAAGCAAAGGTTAATGTTGCTTTTGAAGGAGTTTCAAATAAGGTTAAATGCCTTTTAGGACCAGGGCTTAATCCTTTAAAAGTAGGAGAAGTAAATGGAGTTATATTAGCTGGAATGGGTGGAAATCTAACTAGAGATATTTTATTAGCTGATATGGATAAGGTAAAAAAGTATGATTTTATAATATTACAGCCAGCTCAAAATCCAGAGGTTTTAAGAGAGTTTTTATATAAGAATGATTATGAAATAATAGATGAAGACTTAATTAAAGATGAAGGCAGATTTTATGAATTATTTAAAGTAAAATACAATGAAAATTCAGAAAAACTAGTATTTGAGGATGAATTAGAATATGAAGTAAGTCCTTTATTAAGAGAAAAAGGTCATCCATTATTTAAGGAGTTTATAGAAGAAAAAATAAATAGATGTGAGACTATATTAAGTTTTATAAAAGAAGATACAGAAGCAGCTAAAAAGAGAAAAAGTGATTTAGAAGAAAAGATAAATAAACTTAAGGGGATGTTATAATGAAATTAAATGACATTATAAATATAATAGAAGATATTGCCCCAGTTAATTTAAAAGAAGGCTTTGATAATGTAGGCCTTATGGTTGGGGATAGAGAAAAAAATATAACTAAGATTTTATTAGCTTTAGATTGTACTGAAGAGGTTATTAAAGAGGCTAAGGAAATGGGTGCAGAGCTTATTTTAACTCATCATCCACTTTTATTTAGAAAGCCAAGTACAATAACAACAGACACTCTATTAGGTAGAAAAATTATAAGCTTAATAAAAAATGATATAAATCTTTATTCAGCGCACACTAACTGGGACTCAGTTAAAGGTGGATTAAATGATACCTTAGTTGAAATCTTAGGATTTAATAAAGGAATCATAATGGATAAAAGCCCAGTTAATTCTCAGGCTGGAATTGGTAGAGTAGTAGAGTTAACTAAGGAAATGACTGTCCTAGAAATAATAAACCTTATAAAATCATCTTTAGGTATTAAGAATTTAAGATATGCAGGAGATTTAAATGAAGTTATTAAGAAAATTGCCATTGTAAATGGTAGTGGGCAAGATTTCTTTGGAGATGCAAAAAAACTTGGAGCAGATCTAATAATAACTGGAGATACAACATATCATTTTGTTTCAGATTATAAGGAAATGGGATTAAATATTCTAGACATAGGACATTTTAATTCAGAGTGGCCTGTTTTAATTAAAGTAAGTGAAAAAGTAAAAGAAAGATTAGATTCAGATGTGGAATTTATTGTTTCAAAAGAGGCTAAAGACCCCTTTGAATTCATATAATTTTTTTGGTATATAATATTACAGTTAAAACATAATATTGGATAAATAACATTATTTGAATTTATGTGATTTTATTATATAATAGGTATGGTGTGGTATTTCATCATACCTAAAATTTTATAAAAAAATCCAAAGTAATTTGGTAGAGGTTCGTAACCATCCCTCTATAAAAAACTAAGGGCTGTAACTGTATTATAGGATAGTTATACTCTTTAGTATGCCTGTAATATAGTTTTTATTATTTTTAGGCTGAATTTATAAGCTTTTTTGTAAGTAAATATGAAATTTTAGCTATTAATAACTAACTTAAATTTTAACTAAGATTATTAAAAAGTATAAATGAAGAGTTAAATTATGTTTTTAATAAGTGATTAATTTTTTTTTTAGGATTATTATAAAGCTTAGTAAGATTAGTTTTAAAATTTATCTTAGTAAAAAGATAGTTATTAGGAAGCTTAAAGATAATAACAGTTCCTTTTGGTGAAGTTAAATCAAAGGGAGGAAATTAAAATGGATAAGAGAAAGGTAATTATTGATTGTGATCCAGGGATAGATGATGCTTTAGCCATTATTCTTGCATTAAAGTCAAAAGAGATTGAGGTTGTTGGAATAACCACCGTATCAGGAAATGTTGAAAGCGTGCAGGGAGCTAAAAATGCCTTAAAGGCACTTAAGCTTTTAGGGAGATTGGATATTCCTGTTTACTTAGGAGAAAGTAAGCCAGTTAAAAGAGAGCTTGTAACAGCACAGGATACTCATGGGGAAGATGGCTTAGGAGAAACTTTTTTAGAAGAGGTATCTAGTGAGTATATTAGAGAAAATGGTGTTGATTTTATTTTAAATACTTTAAAAAATCAGGAGAATGTTAGTATTATTGCTCTTGGACCCCTAACAAACCTATATAGAGCTATAGAAAAGGATTCAGAAACTTTTCATAGAGTTAAGGAAATAGTTTCTATGGGGGGAGCTTATAAAAGTCATGGAAATTGTTCACCAGTAGCTGAATTTAATTACTGGGTAGATCCTCATGGAGCAAGGGAGTTTCTAAAAAAGTTTAATGGTGAATTTACCATGGTTGGTTTAGATGTTACAAGAAAGATAGTTTTAACACCAAATTTAAGAGAAATGATACATCAATTTAATGATGAAATTGGTAATTTTATATATGATATTACTAGATTTTATGTTGATTTCCATTGGGAACAAGAGAGAACCCTTGGATGTGTTATAAATGATCCCTTAGCAGTAGAATTTTTTATAAATAGAGATATTTGTGAAGGTTTTAAAGCTTATGTGGACATAGCTTGCGAAGATATATCAATGGGGCAAAGCGTTGTTGATGTTGCAGATTTTTATAAGAGAAGAAAAAATGTATTTGTTTTAGATAAAGTTAATAGCAAAAAATTTATGGTAAGCTTTCTTAATAAAATATTCCCAAGTTATAAAGAGGATATTGAAAATATACTTAATAATCCAAAGTATGGTATTTAATAGGGAGGGAATATTAATATGAGAAATTCAAAAAGCTTAAAGTTAACAATAATGGGAATAGGAATAGCATTAAATATAATTGGAGCTTTTATAGCCTTAAATTTAAGATTACCTATTTATTTAGATTCTATAGGTACAATTATGGTTGGATTTGTATTAGGTCCTGTTTATGGAATGATAACTGGAGTCTTAGGAAGTGTGGTTAGTGGAATAACCTTTGATATATATTCTTTATATTTTGCACCAGTTCAAATATTTACTGGATTTTTTGCAGGATATTTTTATGAAAAAGGGCTTATGAAAGGAAAGAAATTATTTTTAAGCGTCTTTGTAATGACTCTATTTGTAAGTTTTACAGGAGCTTGTTTAACTGCCTATATATTTGGTGGTATTACTTCATCAGGTTCTAGTTATATAATAGTTATTTTAAATAATTTAGGGGTTAACCCTGTGGTAAGTGCTTTTATAACACAATTTTTAACAGATTATTGTGATAAATTAGTAGCAGTTTTAATAATGTTACAGGTTGTTGTAAGATTGCCTAAAAATATTTTGTTAAGAGTACAGAATAATTAAATGGAGATGAAAAAATTTTGGATAGATATAATGTTATAGATAATAAAAATAATAGAGAGATAGTTCTTCTAAAATCTTTTCCTTGTGTATGGGGAAAGTGTGCTTTTTGTGATTATATAGAAGATAACTCAAAAAATACTGAAGAGATAATAAAATTAAATAAAGAAGTTCTTAGCAATGTAAAAGGAATTTATGGCGTTTTAGAAGTAATAAACTCTGGAAGTGTTTTTGAGCTTCCAAAGGAAACCTTAGAAGAGATAAAAAGGATTGTTATTGAAAAAAATATTAAAAAACTTTTCTTTGAAGCACATTGGTGTTATAGAAATAGATTAAAGGAGATAGAAGAATACTTTGGAGTTCCTATAATATTTAAAACTGGTATTGAAACATTTGACGATTATTTTAGAAATGATATTTTAAACAAGAATGCTAGATTTAATGATGTAGAAGAAGTAAAAAAATACTTTAAGTCAATATGCTTAATGGTTGGAATAAAGGGACAGACTAAGGATATGATAAAAAGAGATATGGGCATACTTTTAAATAATTTTAAGTATGGAACAGTTAATATATGGACTGAAAACACAACTTCTTTCAAAAGAGACGAGGAGCTTATTAAATGGTTTGAAAAAGAGTATTCTTTCTTAAAGGATAATAAAACCATAGAAGTATTATTTGAAAATACAGACTTTGGGGTAGGAGATTAGTTAGATATAAACACATTAAATTATTATAAGAATATAAATAAAGATAATGTATAAACATAATTTTATAATAAACTTTTAGGAAAAAGAACTTGTTTTATGGAGAAAACAAGTTTTTTTTCATATAATGGTGTATAAGCAATACTTAGGGTGGAGAATTATGTGGTCTAATTTTGGAAATAGATTTAATGGAGACTGCTTTAGAGACTTAAGGAGAGATTTTAATAAATTAATGAGAAATTTTAAAAAAAATGCTTGTAAAAGATATCTTGTTAATAATTGTTACTTTAAAAATGCATTAAAGTGGGGGGCAATAGGTGGTATATTAACCTTCCTTATAATAAGTCAAATAGGAATTCCTCTAGCAATTGTTTGTATTGGAATAGTAGCAATACTTGTGATTTGTAATAAATGGTAGTAAAAATAATTTGAAAAAAATAAGTATATATGTTAATATTAATATTGCGAGTAAGTCAGACAATCGCTGCTAGTCTTAGAACTAGGAGAGGAAAGTCCGAGCTCCATAGGGCAGGATGCTGGATAACGTCCAGTGGAGGTGACTCTAAGGATAGTGCAACAGAAATAAACCGCCTAGATTTACCTAGGTAAGGGTGGAAAGGTGAGGTAAGAGCTCACCAGTGTATAGGTGACTATACTGCTATGTAAACCCCATCTGGAGCAAGACCAAATAGGAGGACATATAGGGGCTGCCCGTCCCGTCCTCGGGTGTGTCGCTTGAGCCTATCGGCAACGGTAGGCCTAGATAGATGATTGTCAAATACAGAACTCGGCTTATAGACTTATCTCGTATTTATAAAACACTAGGTTATAATACCTAAGTGTTTTTTTTATTTTACAAAAAAATATGCTGATAGTTTCTTTCCTTATTAACTTTAATCTTACAGTATTAATTTAATTTTATTGGATATATCTAATAGAGGAGATTATAAATTTGAAAGGAATTCGTAATTTAGAAAAATATGAATTCATAACTAATAAATTCATAAGTATTTTGTAAGAATTTAAAGGAGTTGAAACAAATGAGAAAAGTATTTGAGATTATAAAAGTTATATTTTTTGTTTTATTTTTAGGATATGATGAAAGAAAATTTAATTTATAGATAAAGGTTATTTAAAGATTTATCTATAAATTAATTATGAGATTTTAAAAAAATAGATAATTTTAATAAATAAAATAGAACTTTGTAATAATATTGTATTAAAAATAATGTATAATAGATAAGTAATATTTTAAAAACAATAGAATGTAAGGGTTAGTTGGTTTAGATTACAAAGGAAATTTAATCATTTTAAATTAAGGAGGAAAAATGGGGAGAGATAGTAGAAAGAAGAGGAGAAGTAAAAAGAAATGGAAGACTATAGCAATATTCATTGCTTTTGAATTCATATTTACTGCTGTTACAGCACCTTTTATACTTTTATATGGACCATTTAAAAATGCTAAAAGGACTTATGTAGGTGCAGCAATGACTAGTTTTAATCATCAGTGGATGGCAACTACATTTTTATCAGATGAAAAAATTAATGATATATTAAATTCTAATATTGAGGATACAAATACAAATCATAAAAATACCAATATAAAGACAAATGTTAATTTACCAACTAAACATGATAATAGTATAGAATTATACTCTTTTGAAAACTTTAAATATAGTGGATATTATATAGTTGTAAAAGATCCTACTAGAGTAAAAATAGGAGTTTCTAAATACCTAGGAGAAGAAGGACAAACTACTTCTGAGATAGCTAGAGAATACAATGCTGTTGCTGCTGTAAATGGAGGAGCTTTTACAGATAAATCTAGTACGGCTCAATGGACTGGTAATGGAGGAACTCCTGCTGGAATAGTTATATCAGAGGGGAAATTAGTTTATAAAGATGTACCAGATGACAAGAAAATTGAGTTAGTTGGTATAACAAAAGAAGGAAAAATGATTGCAGGAATGTATTCATTTAATAATCTTAAAGAATTAAATGTTAAGGAAGCTGTAAGTTTTGGTCCTGTTTTAGTTAAAGAAGGAGAACCTACACCTATGAAAGGTGATGGTGGATGGGGAGTTGCTCCAAGAACTGCTATGGGACAAAGAGCTGATGGATCAATAGTAATGTTAGTTATTGATGGTAGAAGTTTAACAAGTGGAGGAGCTACTTTAAAGGAATTACAGGAAGTATTATTAAATACTTGTAATGTAGTTACTGCTATGAACCTTGATGGTGGTAAATCAACTACTATGTACTTAAATGGAAAAGTAATAAATAATCCAGCATCAAATGTAGGGGAGAGATCTATTCCTTCAGCTATAATAGTAAAATAATAAAGAGGAGAATTTTATGGATAAATTAAAGCAATTTTTAAAGTGGGGACTATTGTCTGTAATTTTACAATGCTTAGTTTTATTTGTTTTTGATAAATTTTATTTTAAGTTAAATTCTGATGTAAATGTAAAAGCTATAGATATAGCTAGCCAACATACAAAAGAGAATAAGGATGTAAAATTACCAGATAATATAACTGATAAAAAGATATCTTATGATGGAGAATATATAGCATATTTAAATAATAATGATGTACTTAAAGTTCTTAATACTCTTAAAAATGATGAAAATAATGTTGATGTTGAAAATGAACAAATTTCTTATTATACTTGGCTTAGAGATAGAAATAGGCTTATTGTAATTACTAATACTAAATATAATAATAAAAAGAATACAGTTAATTTATATTCTATTGATGTAGATACAAATAAAACTAAAAAAATTGAGCTTGGTAATATAAATTCTTCTTATAAAGTTAATGAGATAACAGTTTCAACTAAAACAGGAGTTATATACATTGAATTTAAAAATGAAGATACAAAAGAGTCTATAGTTAAGAGAATAGATAATAATGATGATATAACTGATGTAAAATTAATAACTGATTCACCAGGAAATATTGAAGTAATGCCAAGGGCAGATAGATTAGTATATGACAGTGAAAAAGAATCAGGAATATATCTTACACAGCCAAATAAGAAATTAGGAATTAATCCAATATATAAAGTTAGACTTTTAGGTGTTGATGAAACTGGAAATATATACTTTGGAGAAATAAAAGATAATAAAGTATTTAAAATAGTTTATGGAAATGTAGAAAAGTCAATTGATACTTGGAATAAAATACCTCTAGAAAAAAGCTTAGAGCTAAATAAGATCTACATAGGGAAAGATGGAGAAATATACGTTTTAGAAGAAGAACAAAAGATTGTTAAAGATATTAAAAATGGAAAAGAATACAAATATGAAGGTGACTTCTTACAAATGTATTCTAATGGATTTGCAACAATTATAAATGGAAATAAACTTCATAGAGTATATTTTGATTCATATAAAAATGCTTAGTGGAAATATTATATAGAATCTAAAATGAGTTTAAAATAATTTATATAAAAAAGGCAAAGAATAATTTACATTTAAATAAGTTATTCTTTGCCTTTTACTTTAAATTAGCATATGTTTTTAAATTTATATTTAAAACATGTGTTTATTTTGAAGGTTTAATTTAATCATATATTTAAAATATGTTTTTAGATATTAAAATGCCCAGTTACCATCTTTAAATACTGGAATTTCAACATTATCATGAGTTAAACCTGTAATTTTTAAATCTTTAGTTCCTATCATAAAATCTACATGAGTTAATGAATCATTAGCTCCAGCTTTTTCAAGCTCTTCATTAGTCATATTTTCACCATTTTTTATGCATAGAGAATATGCTTTACCAAAAGCTAAATGACAAGAAGCATTTTCATCATATAGAGTGTTGAAGAAAATTATTCCTGAGTTTGATATAGGAGAATTATAAGGAACAAGAGCTACTTCTCCTAAGTATTTAGCACCTTCATCAGTATCTAGAAGATGTTTTAAAGTGTCGTATCCTTTTTTAGCTGAGAAATCAACAACTTTTCCATCTTTAAAAGTAACTGAGAAATTATCTATTAAATTTCCACCGTAGTTTAAAGGTTTAGAACTAAATACTGTTCCATTAACTCCAAATTTAGAAGGCATAGAGAATACTTCCTCAGTAGGCATATTAGCTATGAATTCAACTCCATCTTGAGTGTATTCAGCTCCACCAGCCCAAAGATGATTTTCTGGTAATTCTATAGTTAAATCAGTTCCAAGTGAATTTTCAAAATGAAGTGATTTTAAATTCTTTTCATTTAAATAATCCATATGGTATTTTAAAGTTTCTTTATGTTTATTCCAAGCTTCAACAGGGTTCTCTGTATCAACTCTAACTATTTTAAAGATTTCATTCCATAATTTATCTACTGCTTCTTTCTCAGGTAAATCAGAGAAAACTTTTTTAGCCCAAGCTTTAGTTGGAATAGAAACTATTGACCATGAATTTTTATTGCTCATTAACATTTCACTAAATTCTTTTAAAGCTGTACTTGATGATTTTCTAAAGGCTGCTATTTTTGCAGGGTCTATATTTTTTAGAAGTTCAGGATCAGAGGCAGAAATACTTAAGAAGCAAGCTCCTTCTTTAGCATAACTTAATCTTGATTCTTTCATCCAATCTGGAAAGTTTTCAAAAACTTCTAATGGAGAGTGTTCATATTTGATTTTGCCGCATATTTCATCATTCCATTGAACAACAACATCCTTTGCTCCTTTTTCATAAGCAGATTTAACAAGCATTCTTGTAAATTCTGCACATTCTACAGGAGAAGAGATAACAAGGGTTTGACCCTCTTGAACATTTACTCCTATATGAGTAGCTAATTTTGCATAATTTTCTAACATGCTTTCAAATTTGTTCATAATATCAATCCTTTCTTTACAAATTCTTACCATTATTATAATGCAGTAAAAATTATAAAACAATTAATTAATAAAGATTATTTTATAAAATTCCATTTGTTCTCATGAGAAAGTCGTAATATAAGTCTCCTTCACAAGAGGTGCAGCCATAATCTATTAAATAATAGTTATCATTTACAATTCCCCAAGAACTGTGAACATATAAATCTTCTTTAAATAGAAAATATTTCTCTCCAAGGGTATAAATATCTTCTTCTATAGAACTTTCTTCACGCAATCTTTTTAAATCAACAAAAGTTTTTCTTCTTATGTCTGGGAAAACCTCAGCTCTAGGCATTATTAAAATCCTTTTATTATAAAGAAGTACAGGACATAAATATTTTTTTAGATTATAAGGAGCATTTTTAAAAATATAGGATTCAACAAAATTTTGATGAAGCCCATCTTCACCTTTAGCAACTTTAACAACTAAATTTTTATTTAAAGCAAAAACTTTTCTTGCTATTCCTTCTCCTAAAAAGGTAAAATTCTTTTTATATTCTTTCATTGGAAGATTGCTTAGATATTTCACAAGTATATTAATATCAGCTATATCCATAATAAAAAAACCTCGAAACTTTTTATTCTATATTCTATGAAGGAACTTTAATAAAAGTTGATTGAAGTAATATATTATTGAGATAATAAACATAAATTACTAATATTTTTTTCTTATATTACATATAGAACATAAAAGTATTTTAAAAGATTTATAATAATTCGTTGAAAATGTTATAATGTTTATATATTAATTATTAATTTATTGAATAAAAAAATTAAACTAAGGAGCGAAAAAAGGTGAAAAATTTTCTTGAGAGTTTAATAGAAAATAATAGACAATATGTTGAACATGGAAAACTGGCATCTTATATTCCAGAATTAGAAAAAGCTAATAAAGAAGATTTAGGTATATATATAGTTACTCTTGATGGAAAAGAAGTAGGGGCAGGAGAGTATGATAAAAAGTTTACTATTCAGAGTATATCAAAAGTAATAACTTTAATGCTTGCAATATTAGATAATGGAAAAGATAGAGTTTTTTCAAGGGTAGGTGTTGAACCAACTGGAGATAGCTTTAATAGTATAGTAAGTTTAGAGAGAAAGCCTTCTAAAAAACCTTTTAACCCTATGGTTAATTCAGGAGCAATATTGACAACATCTTTAATTGAAGGTGATAGTGAAGAGGAAAAGTTTGAGAGAATTTTAGAATTTACTAGAAAAGTAACAGGAAATGATGATATTCAATTAAATGAAGATGTTTATTTATCTGAAAAGGAAACTGGAGATAGAAATAGAGCTTTAGCATACTTTATGAAAAGCAATGGAGTTATAGAAGGAAATATAGATGACATATTAGATTTATATTTTAAACAATGTTCTCTAGAAGTTAATGCTAAAGATTTAGCTAGATTTGGTGCTATGCTTGCTAATGATGGAGTATTACCTTGGAATGGAGAAAGAGTAATATCTAGAGAAATTTGCAGAATAATAAAAACAATAATGGTTACTTGCGGTATGTATGATGACTCAGGTAAATTTGCTGTACATATAGGAATTCCGGCAAAGAGTGGAGTTGGTGGCGGAATAATGGCTGCTGTTCCAAGAAGAATGGGAATAGGGATTTTTGGACCTTCTTTAGATGATAAGGGAAATAGTATAGCAGGAACACATGTTATGAAGGATTTATCTGAGGAATTAGATTTAAGTATTTTCTAAAATGTGTTAATATTATTAGAACTAATGGGAAAAATCATTAAAAGAGATGATTGTTTAAAAACTTTAAAAATAAAATTATAAATATATTACGAGAATTACTAGATTTTAAGTGAAAGTCCAAATTTTAATTTGGTTCTTGAACTTATACAATGGAACTTTAGTTACATTGTAGTCATTATTTATAGCAATTACTTCTAATAATTTGCTAAAGCGAAAAAACTCCCTTCGGTCAAACAGATTTCGCTTATTAACGCAAATTATTATACGTAATAGCTTAAATTCTAAAATTCATCTAGATATTCTCTTCATATTATTTATAATTTTATTTTAACTACTTTTTACAGAGTAGATTAGAAGTGAGATTTATTAATAGTAAAGTTTTTTGTTAGATTAATAGAATAATATATTGGAGGATTAGGATGAAAAGATTATTGATATTAGACGGGAACAGTCTTTTAAATAGAGCCTTTTATGCTGTGCCTTTGCTTAGCAATAGTGAAGGAACTCATACAAATGCTATTTATGGTTTTACAAATATGCTTTTTAAGATGAGAGAGGATATAAAACCTGATTATATAGTTTGTACTTTTGATAAAAAAGCACCAACTTTTAGACATTTAGAGTATGGGGATTATAAGGCTGGAAGAAAGAAAATGCCTCCTGAGTTAGCAGAGCAGTTTCCTATTGTTAAGGAAATGCTAAAGTTATTTTCAATAACAACTTACGAATTAGATGGATTCGAAGCAGATGATATTATAGGAAGTTTAGCTAAGGTGGCTGAAGGTGAAGGAATCGAAGTTTATATTATTACTGGAGATAAGGATGCTCTTCAACTAGCAGCTAAGGATATAAACGTATGTATAACTAAGAAGGGTGTTTCTGAAATAGAAGTTTATAACTATGATAGAATGGTTGAAGAATATGGAGTTACTCCTACTCAGTTCATAGATGTTAAAGGACTTATGGGAGATAAATCTGATAATATTCCAGGGGTACCAGGAGTAGGAGAAAAAACAGCCTTTAAATTAATAAAAGAGTATGGTTCAGTAGAGGCAGTTTTAGAAAATATAGATAACATAAGTGGTAAAAAGTTAAAAGAAAATTTAACTGAGTACAGCGAACAGGCTATATTCTCTAAAAAGTTAGCTACTATTATGACTAATGTTCCTATAGATTTTGATTTAGATGAGATTAAATCAAAGGATGATTATAATAAAGATCAGTTAAAAGCTTTATTTACAAAGCTTCAAATGAAATCTATATTAGATAAATTATCAAATGGGGAAGAAGAAGAGCCAGAAATAGAAGTTAAAATAACTAATATAGAAAATAATAAAAAATTAGAAGATTTATTTAATAATATAAACGAAGAAGTATATATTAATTTTACTTATTTAAATAAAGAAAAGTATTCTACTATAGAGATTGATAAAATATTTATTAATTATGATGAGAAAAATTATTTAATTAACTTTAAAGAGTTAGCACAAGAAGAGGAGAATATTAAAGCCCTTAAAGAATTTTTTGAGAATGAAGATATATTAAAAAATGGCTATAGTATAAAAAATGCCTTAACAGCATTAAAAAAATTAGGGATAGAATTTAAGGGATTAGCCTTTGATTGTGAATTAGCAGCATATTTAATAGATTCATCTAAGGGAGAATATACTCTTTTATCCTTAATAAATAACTATCTTTCAAAATTCCCTAATGTAAAAGATGGAGAGGAAGACTTAGTTGGAATTTCATTTATGAAAGAGTTGACTTTAGTTCTAAAGAAAAAGATAGAAGAAGAGAAAATGGAAAGACTTATGTATGATATTGAGCTTCCTTTAGAAACAGTTTTATCTTCTATGGAATCAATAGGATTTAAAGTAAATAAAGATATTTTAGATGAGTTATCTATTAAGTTTAAAAGAGAGTTAGAGGAAACACAAAAAGAGATCTTTGAACTTGCAGATGAAGAGTTTAATATAAATTCTCCAAAACAATTAGGTAAGATATTATTTGAAAAATTAGATTTACCAGTTATAAAGAAAACTAAAACTGGATATTCAACTAACGCAGAAGTATTAGAAAAGCTTAAGGACAAACATCCTATAATAGAAAAAATAACATATTTTAGACAGCTTTCAAAAATATATTCAACTTATGTTGAAGGATTAAAGTCTGTTATAGATACAGATGGTTCTATACATTCAACATTTAATCAAACTGTAACTACTACAGGTAGACTTTCATCAACAGAGCCTAATCTTCAAAATATACCTATAAAATATGAAATGGGTAGAGAAATAAGAAAGGTATTTATACCAAAAGAAGAAGGAGATTTATTAATATCAGCTGACTACTCACAAATAGAACTTAGAGTTTTAGCTCATATTTCTGGTGATGAAAATATGATAGATGCATTTAATCATCATTCAGATATACACACTAAGACTGCTTCTGAAGTGTTTAAAGTACCAGTTGAAGAGGTAACTCCATTAATGAGAAGTAGGGCTAAGGCAGTAAACTTTGGTATAGTATATGGAATCGGAGATTTTAGTCTTTCACAGGATTTAAATATTTCAAGAAAAGAAGCTAAAGAATATATGGATATATATTTTGAAAGATATCCAAAAATTAAAGAGTATATTTCTAAGGTTATTCATGAAGCTCAAACAAAGGGATATGTATTAACTATGTTAAATAGAAGAAGATATATACCTGAAGCAAATGCTTCAAATAAAATAGTAAAAGCCCTAGGAGAAAGACTTGCAATGAATGCTCCAATACAAGGAACAGCAGCAGATATAATAAAGCTTGCTATGGTAAATGTATATAACAAGTTAAAAGAATTAAATTTAAATAGTAAGTTAATATTACAAGTTCATGATGAACTTATAATAAATGTTGTCAAAGGAGAATTAGACATTGTTAAGAAACTTCTAAAAGAGGAAATGGAAAATACAATTAAATTAAGTGTACCATTAGATGTTGATGTTAATGTTGGAGAAGATTGGTATAAGTTAAAATAAGGAGGGTACTGATTCTATGATTAAAGTAGGCCTTACAGGAGGAATATGCTCAGGCAAAAGCACTATTTCTTCTATGATAAAAGAGGCGGGAATCCCAGTTATAGATGCAGATATTATTGCAAGAGAAGTATTAGAAAAATACCCAGATATACTTTTAAGGGTAAAAGCTACTTTTGGAGGTCATTTCTTTGATTGGAGAGGTGATTTTAGAAGAAGAGAGTTTGGAAACCATATTTTTAGATTTCCAAAAGAAAGAATAAAGTATGAGGAAATCATAATGCCTTATATAAAAGAAGAAATAGAGCTTAAACTTAAAGAATATGAAAAAATAAACACTAAGCTTGTAGTTGTAGATGGGGCAACCTTAATAGAAAATGATATGCATAAGGATATGGATATGGTTGTTTTAGTTTGGGTAGATAAAAGTAGTCAAATAGAAAGAATGGGATTTAGAGATAAGCTTAGTAAAGGGGAAGCTATAAATAGAATAAATTCTCAACTAAGTCTTGAAAGAAAAAAAGATTATGCTAACATAATAATTGATAATAGCGGTAATTTAATTAAAACAAAGGAACAAATTGATGATTTGTTAGAATTTTTTACTTTATACCAGTAGGAGAGTTATATGAAGAAAATTATAAGGCTAGTTATAATTGTTTTAGCCATATATTTACTATTTTTAGGCAGTGGATATATATTAAAAAATGTTATATTTCCACTAAAATATATGAATTATGTAGAGAAATATAGTAAAGAGTATAATTTGGATCCTTATTTTGTTATGGCGGTTATGAAAGCAGAAAGTAACTTTGACGAAGATGCTAAATCTAATAAGGATGCAAAAGGGCTTATGCAAATTACCACCTCTACTGGAAAGTGGATAGCTGAAAAACAAGGGATTATTGATTTTGATACCAATTTATTATTAGAGCCAGAAGTTAATATAAGGTTTGGATGTTGGTATTTAAATAATCTTCATAAAGAGTTTGGAGATTGGGACCTTGTAATTGCAGCTTACAATGCAGGAAGGGGACGGGTTCAAGAATGGCTTAATAGTAATGAACATTCTAACGATGGAAAAAATCTTACTTATATACCATTTAAAGAAACTGATAAATATGTTAAAAAAGTAAATGTTTATTACAATATATATAGGTCACTTTATTCTTAAGTGACCTATATATTTTAATACGCTATGGATAAAGCTTTGGGAGGTGATGTTTTGAAAAAATGGCTAATAGCTATAGGTGGTATTTTAATAATTGCTATTTTTATATTATTTTTTAATAGAGAGTATTTAAAACCAGTACATATGGATGTTAATTGGAATGATAATTTCAATCCACCAGAAGAAAAAATGCTTTTTGATTTTATAGAGAAGGATTTAAGTAAAAGTGGATATGGAATATATACAAATTATATAGATAAAAGTTCAGAAGGAGATATAACTAAGGGGTACTCAGTATTATCTGAGTCAGAAGGGCTTATGATGTTATATTCGGTAAATTCTAATAATAAAGAATTATTTGATGAGCATTTTGACATAGTAAAAGAAATGAGATTAAAAAATGGACTTATTAGTTGGAGGAAAGAAGGAGATAAAAATTCACCGTCCTCTGCAACTATAGATGAACTTAGAATAATAAAAGCTCTTCTTTTAGCCAGCAACAGATGGAATAGTTTTTATTATAAATTTTATGCTATAAATATTGCTAACTCTTTACTTAAACATGCAGAAGAAAATAAAACTTTAGTAGATTATATAGATGACTATGGAAAAGGGAATACAACTACTTTATGTTATTTAGACTTGCCTACTATGAAATTATTGAGTCAAGTAGATAAGAAGTGGGAAGGAATTTATGAAAAATCTAACGGTATAATAGAAAATGGAAGAATATCTGAAGAGGTTCCTTTATATAGAAAAGTATTTTATGAAGAAACTCAAAAATATGATGAAGAAGAAAATGTTGATTTCTTATTATCTACAATAGTAATTTTAAATAGAATTGAAGCTGGAGAAAATGAGGAGTCATCTATTAAATGGATAAAAGAAAAGTTTAAGAAAGACGGATTCTTAGTAGCTACATACAATGGTAAAAATGGAGATGCTACCTCACAGATTGAATCTCCATCAATATACTCTAATGTAGCTTTAATAGCAAATTACATTGGAGATAAGGAATTATTTAACAAGGCTATAAATAAATTAAAATATTATCAAATAAAAAATAAAGATAGTGTGCTTTATGGGGGCTTTGGAGATGAAAAAACAAATAGCGTATATTCTTTTGATAATTTAAATGCACTACTAGCTTTTCAAAAATATAAGGATTAAAATAATAAGTAATAATATAAATAATATTGTTCATATACCTAAAATGGGCAATATTTTATGCAGATATGGTGGAATGGCAGACACGATATCTTGAGGGGGTATTACTTTTAGGAGTGTGCGGGTTCAAGTCCCGCTATCTGCACCAATTTGGTATTAAAGAATAGCATAACTTAAATTTTTATATACTTATTCAAGGTGACTAATTTCTTAATTAAGAAATTAGTCATTTTTTATTATAAAAAATGTATAATATAGTATTAAGCACTTATTAATAAGAGGGGTAAAATGAGTAAAAATTTTGATTATAGCCTTAAAGATATAAGTAGTAATTTAGAAAAATCTTTAAAAGAAGCAGAATTATTAGGGGAGGGGCATAATGGTGTTGTATTTCTCCTTGAAAATAATAAAGCAATAAAAATTTTTAGAAGAATGAGTGTTTGGAAGGATGAAAGCAGTATATTAAAACGAGTTAGAAAGTCTAGATTTTTTCCAAGAATATATGAAGCTAAGCCAGGATATATTATAAGAGAATATGTTGATGGGGTTAGATTAGATAAGTATCTAAGAAGGGGAAATCTAGATGAGAATCTTTGCAAGGAATTATATTTAATGATTTTAGAATTCGAAAGATTGGGATTTAAAAGAATTGATATAAGGTGTAAGGATATATATATACAAGATGATTATACTCTTAAAATAATAGATCCTAAAAATAACTATAAAAAGAGGGTTTCATTTCCTAGACATCTTTTTAAGGGTCTTTTTAAAAGAGATGAGTTAAATAGATTTTTAAATTATGTAGCTGAAATTGATGAAAAAAGAGCTCATATATGGAGAGAAAAATTTGAAATTTATGCAGAGGATAAAAAAATATTAATATAATATTAATAAGTTGATAAAAAATAGTAAATCGCTTAAAGCATCTGTTTAAAGATTTTAGATTAAGTAGTATCTTAGTATTAAGAAGATTTTTATACTACACAGTCTAAAAGGAGTTGATGGATTTGAGAGAGAATTTTATATTTAAAGATGATGAAGGATTAGAATTACAAGGATATAAATGGAGTAATTCTAAAGAATTTAAGGCAGTTATTCACATATTACATGGAATGACAGAGGATGCTATTAGATATGATGAATTTGCAGAAAAACTTGTTGAAGCAGGATTTTTAGTTTATGCTCATGACCATAGAGGGCATGGTTTTACAGCTAAAGATTTAGAATCTTTAGGATATCAAGCTGAAAATGATGGTTTCCAATGGATGATTGATGATACTAAAACTTTAATAGAGTCTTCTAAAGAAAAACATAAAGGATATAAAATAATACTTTTTGGACATAGTATGGGATCTTTTGTAAGTCAGAGGCTAGTTCAAGAATATAATGATTTAGTGGATGTGTTAGTTTTATCAGGAACTAATGGTGAGCCAGATAAGTTAGCTCCACTTGGAGAATTTGTAGCTCAAGTAGAAATGTCATTAAAGGGAAGAGAACATAAAAGTAAACTTATGGACAAGTTGATTTTTGGAGGCTTTAATAAGAATTTTAAACCAACTAGGACAGATTTTGATTGGCTTTGTAGTGTAGAAAGTGAAGTAGACAAGTATATAGAAAATGAAAGATATGGTTTTATATGTTCAAGTTCCTTTTATTACGATTTGTTAAGAGGGGTAAGAAGCATACATAAAGCTGAAAATATGAATAGAATAAACAAGGATATGCCTATTTATATTTTTGGTGGAGATAAAGATCCAGTAGGGAATTTTGGTAAAGGTGTAATAAACTTAAAAGATAAATTAGAAAAAGTAGGAGTAAAAAATATTGAGTATAAGCTATATGAAAATGGAAGACATGAAATGTTAAATGAAAAAAATAAAGTAGAAGTTATGGAAGATACTATTCAGTGGCTGTTGAAAAATATTTAAAAGATATATATAATTAATTAGAGTATTAATTAGGAGTGTGTCAAAATTTTGATACCTCCTTTTTGCTTTATGTAAGTTAAGATGATTTTGATATAATAGATTAGAAAAATAGGAGACGATATGGATAATAACTATAGAATTATAGATAATTATATACGTAGTGGTGATAAAGCTCATGATGAAGGGAATTTAATAAAGGCCTTAAATTATTATTTAAGAGCTGAGGAGCTTTTAGAAGGAGAAAGAGATATTGATTTAATAATAAGTATAGCTTTAATGCTAGATGAGTTAGGAGATACTGAAAAGGCCAAGGAAAAATATGAAGAAGCCTTAAGTATAAATAGTTTTGAGGTTAGAGCTTATTATGGATTAGCAGTGATTTATGATGAAAAAGAGGATTATGTAAAGGCTATAGAATTATATAAAAAGGCTATAGATATAAACCCAGTTTATGATAGAGCTATATTTTTCTTAGCAAATGCATTAGATAATGTGGGAGATAAAGAAGGTGCAATAGAGTATTACAAAAAGACAATAGAGGTTTGTAAAGAAGATTTTTGGGCTCATATAAATTTAGGATCTATATATGAAGAAAGGGATATGCTTCAAGAGGCTTATAGAATGTTTTCTAAAGCTCTTCAAATAGATGGAGAGCACTATTTAGCACTTTTTAATATGGGAGTAATATATAAAAGATTAAATGTATATGATAAGGCTAAGAAATTTTATGAAAAAGCCATTAAAAAGAATTTTGGGTATGCTTTTTCATTCTTAAATTTGGCAGTTATATATAAGGAAGAAAATAATATAGAAAAGGGAATAGAGATTTTATCTCTGGGTTTAAGATTTAATCCAGAAAATCATTTTTTATATTATAATAGAAGTTGCTTTAAGGCTATTTTAGGAAAAGATTTAGAGGATGCTACAGATGATTTAATTAAGGCTGTTGAATTTTATCCAGAATTTATAAAATATATAAATAAAGATAATGATTTAATTGAGGTAAGAAATAGTAATAAGTTTAAAGATTTTTTAGAGGCCATAAATATTGGTTAATACCAGTATTTATGGTTTTTTAATTTACATTTAAATACAATAATTTACAAAAAATAAATAATTTATTATGTTTTTTTATGATAATGTATATTTAAGGGGGAGGAGTATATTGAGTGATATAGAGAATGACTATATGTATTTAAAACTTAGTAAAGTTAAAAATTTAATTAATATTATTTTAGTTATAGCAACTATTTTGTATATTGTATATTTTTTTAGACCACTTACAGCATTTTATTTACCAATAATAATTGAAACTATATTGGTGTTTAGTATAACATTTATTGCTACAACTGTATTTAAATTTTCTAATAAAAAAATTTTTAAATTAATAAGTATGTATTTGTTGTTAATTGCTATATTAAAATTTATATCACTTGTTTATTTAATGTTTTTCTTTGGTGAAAAAGAAATAATTCAGTGTTTAAATTTAAAAATATTAGCTATTTGTAATGTTTTAGAAAGTATTTATTGCTTCATGATAATAGTATATGTAAAATATGTAAATTTAAATATGAAATTAATAGTTGTTTTTTTTACTATAATATCCTTAGTTAGTATATGTTTATTTGATGTAATTGTGTTTGGGGTGATATCTACAGTACTTCTTTTGCTTATATTATATCTTTTAAAAGATTTTAAGATTTTTAAGAATAATCTATTAAATTACTTAAAGTTATTCATTATAATAAATCTATCTTTAGTATTAATATATGCTCTAGTATATATTTTTAATTTAGAAGCTTTGCTATTGTTAATATATATATTAAAAATATTAATATATCTTATAATATACGTTTGGATTTCTGAAATGCTTATTACAAAACCATATAAAATTTTACATCAAGATATAATTGATAAAAATAAAAAACTTAAAATATTAAATAAAAAAATGGAAGAGAGTAATAATGAATTTAAAGAATTCAAGGAAAAGTTAAAAGATAATGAAACTTATTTTAAAAATTTTATAAACAACGCTCCTATGTCCATAGTAATATTAAATAATCATAATTATAGAATATTTTCCATAAATAAACAATTTTCAAATGAATTAAATTTAAAAAATAATAGACAAGTAATAAATAGAAATTTATTTAAAATAATAAATATTGAAAATAAAGACGAGTTTTTAATAACAAAAAGAGGAGAAGCTTCATAT
>ERZ1026866.605-NODE-605-length-21144-cov-6.252406_pt1 | contig 21144 bp, 24 predicted proteins | sample MGYA00380163_ERZ1026866 | MGnify/ENA primary metagenome ERZ1026866 (study PRJEB33269, sample SAMEA4719799) | human gut metagenome | biome: human-associated habitat; feature: organic feature; material: feces | place: Cameroon | collected 2013-10 ...
ATATAAAGACAGTTCTGTTTATCTTGAACGAAAATACAATAAGTTTTCTGATTTTTATGAAAATTATGATTTATATCGAAAAAGTAAATCTGGAAAACAAGGTGTGTATTTTAATACTAAAACACAAAAATGGTGTGCAACTGGATATTTAAATGGAAATAGAAAATATCTTGGCTCATTCAAAGATAAACAAGATGCAACACTTGCACGAAAAAATTTTGAAATTAAAAAATGCCGCCTTAAGCAGTAATGTTTATGCCTAAAGTGCGAAATTAAGCGGGGATTCCTCTACTGAAAGGACAATCCGAACCAAAGGATAATGGTAAAAAGTTATTCAGGGGCAACGCATAGGAAGTGACCCTGTTATATACAGAATATAATCTTCCCACGAGGTCGCACTCCCATTATTAATATGATGGGTAAAAAGCTATGCTGAACTATAAAAATCGTAAATTTATAGAAGTTGAGATAAAAAACTCAATGATAACAAGATTGAAGTCATGGATCGTAGCCGTCTTCTATATTTGCATCTCAATATTATATCCAAACGTCAAATGTGGAATTGCTTCAGGAAGTAACCAACAGGCTAGAAACGTAATTATTCAGAAAATTAAGGGTGAGTTAATCAAGAATGGAACTATCGCAAAAGAGATAGTTATGCCAATTCATACTTCTCCTGATGATTGTTATGTTGAATTTAATGGTGGCGGTGAAATTCGTGCCATTACTGTTGCACAAGATCGTGGTGGAGAATCTGCTCGTTCCTGGCGTTTTAATTATTTATTAATTGATGAAGCTCGTCTGGTTAAAGATGATATCATTGAAACAATTCTTATTCCTATGACAAAAACAAAACGTCAAAATGCTTTAAAATGGCACAAAAATGAAAAGGGTAAAGTTATTTTTATCTCTTCTGCTTATCTGAAAACAAGCGGATTATACAAGAGATTTAAATATCATTTTGAACAAATGTGCTCTGGGAATAAGAGGTATGTTGCAATTTGTTTCCCTTATCAAGTTGGTGTACAAGCGGGTCTTTTTGATATGGAAGATATCGAACAAGAATTATCTAAACCTTCTATGACAAAAGACAAATTTGCTTATGAATATGAAGGAGTTTTCGTTGGTTCCAGCGGAGAAAGTTATTATCCATATGAACTTACAATGCCTTGTAGAAAACTTGAATATGGTGAATCAGATCAACCTCGAAAATCTCAATCTGTCTATCTCATAACTCATGACGTAGCTGTATCTAATGAAAAGAATTCGGATAATGCATGTACTCATGTTATCAAATTGAAAATGAGACCAAATGGTACTTATACAAAATCTGTTGTGTATACAAAAGTTATGAATGGTGTACCATTGAATAAACAACGAGATTTTCTAAGAGAGCTTATCCATATCCACTTCCCAAACACAAAAAAACTTGTTATTGACGACAATGGAGTTGGTGCGGGCTTGCCAACAATGTTTTATGAAAGTTGGGAATACACCGATCCTAAAACAAAAAATACAGTAGAATATCCACCGCTAATAAAAGACGATGATGAAGATGGATTCCTACTTGATAACGCAGTTCCATTAATTCGTGGTGTTCATGCATCAAATGAATTCCATAAAACATTCTATCCTTACATGAAATCATGCTTCGAGGATAGATCTCTTGAATTGCTATCTAGCTCCGAAGAAGTTGACTCTCTGTACAAGAACGGAGAGATTACTGCTGAACAATACGCACAACATGTAGAACATGACATCTTGCAGAGTGAATTAAGCAATATTAAGATGGATTATTCTGAACATGGTAATGTTCAATATGTTCGTATTGTCAAGGGGCAAAAGAGAGATAGGGCTACTTCTCTTTGCTATGGGTTATCTGTTATTTATGAATGGGAAGAAGAAAATAGATATACATTATTTAACAATAATAAAAGTCATGGTTATGACTTACTTAATGAATATACATATGTTTAAAAATTACAGGAAGGAGGTGCTATGTGGCAGCAAAAAACAAAACAGACACACAAACACAATCATATGTTACGGAATTTATTCGGGCATATAATAGTCAAAGTGCAGCTGGACAATCATTCTTCTTGTCTCCTCAATTACTGAATAGTACATTGAAGAATGTCAATATGAAAGGTGCAATTTTTTCAAGAGAAAAGATTGAAAGAATGGTCTTAGCACCTCATCAATTCGAGCAAGAATTACGACAGCTTTCATATTCGTATTACAATACAATTTCTATATATAGACATCTCATAGACTTTACGTCTTCTATATTGGACTTTGATTGGGAACCAATTCCTTACACGTTGGACGGAAAACCAATCACAGCATCTGATTATCATTCAAAAAGATTTCAAAAAGATTATAAAATCGTCACTAATTTTTTTAATCGCTTTAATGTTAAAAGAGAATTTAACAAAGTTATGTTCAATATTTCTAATTATGATACATACTATACATCACTTCGTGAATTCGATGATCATGCATATTTACAGGAACTACCTGCTGAATATTGTATGATTGATGCAGATTCATATCTCGGATATCTCTTTTCTTTTAACTTATCTTATTTTGTTCAAAGCGGTGTCGATATTGATGGATATGCTCCATGTTTTAAAGCAATGTTCAATAATGCTTTACAATCATCCGAAAATACTTATGGATCAAACTTAGCGAAACATAATGGACGATGGGTATATTATCAGCAAATGCATCCTAATGACGCATGGGTATTTAAATACAATAACAATTTTGCAGGATCAGTTCCACCAGTACTAGACATGTTTTTAGATTATTCCAAATTAAGTAAGTTCAAAGATCTTGAGGAGGCTAAGAAAGAACTTGAGGCGTATAAGGTTATCTTCGCTTCCGTTCCACGTCTACAAAATGGAAAAATGGGGAATAAAGTGGATGATTTTGCGATCAGTGCAGAAGAACTCGGTAAGTTTATTGCAACTGTAAAAGAAAGTCTTGGTTCTAATCTTGGATCAAAATCTGCCGTAGATTTTAAAGCTGCACCATTGGAGAATTTTAAAATGTTCGACTTCTCCCCTTCTGCTTCAGAGAAAAACTTATTAGAAACAGAGATGAATAACATGGTTCGTGAATCTGGTATGGCAGATGCAATTCTACAAGGCGGTAACAACGTATCGTCTATCAATTTATATAAACAGACAATCTCTGCAAAAATGGAAAAATTATATCCTCAATTTGCATCATTCTGTGAATATCATATCAATAAAAACACAGATAAATATAAATTCAAAATCAAATTTGTTGGAACAATGTTTGACCGAGAAGACCGTAGAAAGGCGGCTAATGAAGATATGGAAAGAGGAATTATCACACCTGCTATATTCTCTTCAAGAGGCATTCAAATTACCGATGCAGCTAATACGATGAATTTTATGCATGGACTTGGATTTCCTCAAAGCTTTACGCCTATTCAAACAGCATCTACGATGTCAAGCGAAGATAAGAAATCTTCTGGTCGAACAAAATTATCAGATGATCAAATCACCGATTCTGGGGAACAGACAAGAAATATCGGTGCAAATGAAGATAAAAAGGAGGCGTAACATGTTCATTCGTAATCCTTTATCAATAAAACAGAAAACAATCAAAGTTAAAGATAATGATGTTTATGAATTTTTATCAAGACATGGTATTGCACCTCTTGGAAAAGATGAAACTACCTGGTTCTATTCTGATAATGATCGTACTGCATCATTATTAAAACAATATAGAAAAGGTGGTGATATAGAAAATGAGAGATAAAAAACTTTTAAAATTCGCAGTTGAAATGAAAGAAGATCCTGTAAAGGTAGAGAAATCTCAGTTCACAAAATTGCATTTACGCATTTATAGTGCCGACAAAATTAATGATCATAATTTCATCATGAGTATGGATGTGTTGAAAAAATATGCTGATACAATTGCTGGTAAGCCTCTTTTGGCTTATTACAACAAGAATGGTGATTATGGCAAAGGTGATTTTGGTGGACATGAACACAGTCCATTAGCACAGGAAATCGCAGTTGGGTTTATTCCTTTTAATCCAGAAATTTCTTATGAAACAGAAAATACTACTACATATTTATGTGTCGATGGATACATTTGGAATACATATTACGAGCATATTGTCGATGTGTTCTATAAAGATGGTGGTATTAAAGGTGTTTCGGTTGAGATGTATGTCTTAGATTCTAAATTACAAAAGAATAATGTTGAGGAAATATTGCAATATTCTTTTACTGGAGTAACATTAATCGGCAAAACGGATGCTTGTAATACAAAAATTAAGCCTGCTGTTGATGGGTGTCAAGCAAAAATTGTACAATTCGCTGCTATTACATTAGATGATGTGATGCAGCCAGAATTTAATAAAGCAAAACAACTATTTGAAAAACAATTAGTTGAAAATGCAATTGAGGAGCCAGAATCTGATGGCTCTATTTTATTGCAAAAAAATAAATCAGAGAAGGAGGAAGAAATGGCAGAAACTTCAAAAGATCTCGAAAAAGAAATCAAAGATACAGAAGAAAAAGAAATTATTGAAAATTCTACAGAAGTTGTTGAAAACAAGATTGTTATTGAGAATTCCACAGAGGAAGTTCCTGAGACTGTTGAAAATGCAGAAAGCGATGGTCAAGCAGTTGAAGAAAATAGCAATGAAGTTGTTGAAAACTCTGATGATGTGGACAAGAACAGTGATCCAGACATTCAGGAAAATGACACAAAAGAAACTGAAAACTCTTGTGATTATGATGAATTAAGCCAGAAATGTGTTGAGTTCGCAACTGCTTTAAAGGAAAAAGAAGCTGAAAATGAAGCATTGAGAATTGAAAACGCTTCTCTTCGTGAATTCAAACATAACAAAGAGATGGAAGATGTTACAAAAACAGTAAATCTTGTTCTTAATAGCGTATCTGGCACATTATCCGCAAAGCAATTAACTGAGTGGAAAGAAAAAGGATTACAGTGCAACGCCTCTACTGTTGATGGATATGTAAATAGCTTAAAAGCATTTGCTTATGATATCCAGCAAGAAAAAGGCGTACAAGAAAAAGAATTATTAAGAAACTCAATCCCTGTTCAGGCAGTTGAAACAGAGCCTGAGCCTGAAGACATTTGGGAAAGAATGAAAAACTATTAAACCTAAAAGGAGGACAAAAATGGCAACTAATATTCTTATTTTAAGATCAGCTGCATCTGGGGATAACGATGTAAAAACTGGTGTGGCTACAACTGAAGTTGAAAACGGATATGCTGTTGCACTTGGCGAAGTTTCAACAGATAGAGAAACACGTAACGCATTCAAGGTAGCAGCTCCTACAGAAGGAAAAGATTTAATCGGATTAGTATACAACGCTGACGTACCATCTCTGACAGACGGAATGGGAAACGTATTCAAAGGAATTACATCTGATCCTAGAACAATTAAATTTGAAGCAGGAACGCCTTTCAATATTTATATGCCTTCAATCGGAGACGAAATCGCAATGACAGAAATCTCTGGAGAAGCAACTGGCGCTAAATATGTTATTTACAAAGCTGGCGACAGCAAGCCTACATATTCAACAGATGGTACTGATGCATTATTAACATTCAAGATCACAGGAAAGAAATACGTTTCTGTTGGTGCTGAAAGAGTTCCAACTGTAGAACTGATTGCAGTACCAAATGTAGCTTAATAATAAAAGGAGGGATTTAAGAAATGGCTTATAGAAAAATTGAATTTGCCACATCTGCTGGTAGAGATCTGATTCCAGCATTCAAAGAATATGTGAATCATTATAGAAAAGAAAACTTTGCAACATCTAAAATTTTTAGCAGAAATACATCACTGGCTGACAAGAGAAAGTTAGTTGATAAAGTTGCTCATGCTGAAATTGCAAAATTCGCTAATGTGGACGAGTCCTTAGTTGGATCTACACAGTTAGTAACACATCCTGTATATAACTGGGCTTTCTTCGCAGTTGTAAACAAACTGGTTGATGCAGTTATTCCTGATGTTGTAGCAGAAGATTTTGCGGCTGTTGCAAATGTAACAACTGTTGGTAGAGGGAACTCTGCAACATTCAAATTAAAATCTAACGATTTATTTGAAGTATCTGTGAACGGAAACAGCCGTAGACATGTAAATGCTCAGAAACAGTTCACAGGTGAGAAAACTTTAACTCCTGTTAACCATACAATCACAACACAGGTTGATCTGTATAGAGTTATGACTGGAGAAGACTCTTTAGCTGAATATGCTATGAAAGTAATCTTATCTATCGAAGCTGAAATTTCTGTAGACATTGCTTACACAATGCAGAAATCTTTTGATACAAGAACAGCTAACTTCAAAGCAACAGGATTCTCTGGTGCAACATTCCAGAAATTAGCCGCAAGAGTATCTGCTGCTAACGGTGGTGCTCGTGCAATCGCTTTTGGTACATCTATTGGATTAGGTGAAATCTTACCAGAAGATCAGTATTTAAAGATGGGTCTCGGTGAAACATATAATACAATCGGATACTTACCAGTATTCAAAGGTATTCCATTAATGGCAATTAATCAGACTATTGATTACACATCTGCTGATTATGATTTTGCAATTGATGATAAATACATCTATGTTGTATCTCCTGGACTCCAGAAATTAGTACAGGTTGTATTTGATGATGAAGGATTATATATTTCTGATAGCGAATTCGCTAATGGAAATTTAACACAGAATGCTTCATTACATAAAGGATGGGCTACAGGACTTATCACAAATGCAAAACATGGAGTTGTTAAATTAAGTTAATATAACAAAATGGTTGAGAGGGTCTGTTTTGATCCTCTCTTTTGAATAAAGGAGCGATTGAAAATGGCAGAGACTAAATCTACCAAAACAACAGCTAAAACATCTACGACTAGAAAATCAACTTCTAATTGTACTAAAGATGATTTGGTTAAAATGAATCAAGACTTGCAGGAATCAAACGCACAGCTACAGAAACAGATGCAAGAAATGATGGAAAATATGAAAATTTTAATGGCTGAAAAAACTGAGATTGAAAAGAAAAACGAAGAAATGCAAGAATCTCTTGATTCTGCTTCTGAATCAGAATATACAGACATCAATCCATTAAAGCCAATTAAAATTGTTTCGTTAACTGATGGTACAGTTGTACTCAAAACACAGCCAAGCGGTGGTAAAGAATTTACAATCGACAAGTTTGGAAGTGCTATTACTGTTACATATCAGGACTTACAGAATATTATTATCAACGACCGATCATTTATTGAAGACGGTGCGGTTTTCATTTGTGACAAAGATGTTGTTAATAATAACTATTTAGATGAATATTACAATAACTTCTTAACATTAGATACAATCAAAAATATTTTATCATTTGATATTGATCATGTTACAGACATGGTTGCTAATACTACAGAATCTATTCAGGAATCTATTATCTCTTTACTTGTTAAGAAAATTAACAACAATGAATATGTAGATATGAATAAAGTAAGTGCTATCGGTCGTGTTTGTAAGAAACCATGTGATATTTTAAGATTAGCAATGGATATGAGAAGTGTTGATGAATCTGTGAAGTAATTCGGAGGTGTAACATGGACAAAACACCTTATACAGATATTATTGAATTGGTTTTGGCACTTATAAAGTCATATGAATTAGATGAAATTTATGATGACGCAATTAAATCAGCACCAGATAATGTTGAATCTGGAACCGAGGCATTATTAATATTCTTGTTACCATATTTTAAATATGCATCAGGAGAATTAGAATTGGCAGGATCTCACATTAAACCACAAAGAAATGATAATGAAATGTGCTTTAATTCTTCTCTTACAGATGGAGAACAATTGATAATTGCCAAATATATTCTGGTTGGGTATTTGCAGAAACATACATTTGATTTATTGCAAGTACAATTGCATTTACAAGATGGAGACTTTAAGACGTTCGCAGAAAAAAATAATCTGGAAGCCAAACTCAATGCATTAAATACGTTGAAAGACGAAATTAGTTGGAACGTCACAAGAAGTGGATATCACGCCAATGAAAAAGTCTGGGGGTAATTATGGAATATATAAAAACCCTTTCAGTACAAAAAATTGATGCATACATAGATGTTCTAACAAGCAAAATTTATTCAGTTCTACCATTGTATGAAGAACATTGTAGTGATATTGAACTGAATAAAAAAATTGGAAATCTTATAGCTTTAACGAATGGATTTCTAATTATGTTAAATAAAGATAGTAAAATTTCTATTGAAATTCTTTCATATCTTTATCATTTACAAACCGTTTCTACACACAAAGAAGTTCGTTCTTGTGTCCTAACCTCTTGTGCTCTTTTGCAAAAAATGAAGGATGGTGATTGACATGCCATTGGCTTCATACAAATTATCAAGAAAATTTCAAAAGTCTAATCCCAGAGAAGAAATGAAACGTACAAAACGATTACAGATAGAGTCATTATATAATCTAGCAGTAGATAGGGAAGATAACGCTTTACTAAACGGTGAGCCATTTGTGAAATCTCCTCGTGTGTTCGATGTAAGAACCACTGATGAGTCACATACGAAACTTACAATTGAAACTATTGAAAATGATGATCGTTTTGAAATCGGAGATTATGTTACGTTATCCGATGGTATTTATTTGTGCATACACTCTTTTATTTTTCATGACCTATATTGTCGTGGAATATTTCAGAAATGTAACATGAATATATATTGGCTAAATGAAGATGGTAAATTATGTTCTCAGTGGTGTATTGATTTAAATACCACGCAATACAATAGCGGAGAACAATCTGGACAATATATGAGAGTTGGATCAACTCAACATATGCTCAAAATGCAGTGTAATGAAGAAACAGTCAAACTCGATTCTCCTAAGAGAATTTTCTTAGACAAAAATATGGATAATCCAACGTGCTATAAAGTTAGCCAGAATGATAATACTCCATATAATTATGGATCAAAAGGATTGTGTTATATCACATTGGCACAGGCTGGTAAAAATACAGAAGCCGATAAGTGTATCACATTAGATAATGGTACAAAAGTATGGGTTGCTGATTATTTTGAGCCAGATACAAAACCTGAAGAAAAACCTATTGATCCAACGCCTACAGAACCAGATGAACCAGACACTCCTGTTGTTGAGCAGACTTGTACTCCTACCATTAAATATCGTTACAAGAAAGTTTATATAGGTAAAAAATCTACCTTTACTGCTTCTTTTAAAGATAATGATGGCAATACGGTAGACAAAGAACCTCAATGGGATATTGAGTGTGATTTTAAAGACTCTATTAATATAGAAGAAACTGGTTCAAATTTGATCATTTTGATCTCTGATTCTAGGTTAATTGGACAAACTTTTACTTTGAAATTATCTGCAAAAGATAATACTTCTTCTACTGCTTCTACCGAAGTATTTGTAGAGAGTTTGATTTAGGAGGAATAGAATGAAGAAAACTGATGAGATGATGGATAATCATCTTGTTCTATCTGGTCTCATTAAAGACACTGTAGGCAATATTTTTCTGACAAATGAAGATTTGACAGATTTAGTAATGCCTGTCTTAGACAACGATGATTATTCATATGAAGATAATTGGTTCGGATGCCGAATCAAAAAAAACTTGAACGGACAGTTAAAAGATATATCTCTCGTTGGTCATTGCAAAGATACTCCTTATATGGAAGAAACAATTACAGATGCAAGATCAATGATTTTAATGGAAACATATGTAAATACCAGTTCATCTATTCTTGACTACACATTGGTAATCAATGTTGTTGCCAGAAAGGATGTAATTGATTTAGATGATGATGAAAAGTCAGAATGGCGTAAAAAAGGATACGCTGGCAATCGTTTAGATATGATTTGCCAAGCAATCAACTTTACTTTAACTGACGAATCAATAAAAGACTCATTTGGTATCGGGGCTATGAGATTAGATAGTCGGACAAGCCAGCTACAGTCTTTTAAACCGAACACTAACTTTTATGGCAGGACAATGGTGTATCGGATTGATGATATAAATATGGAGTTGCTTTGTAAGTGAGTGATGTAAAACTTACTTATGAACAGCTACTGTCAAGTGAACCAATACCTATTGGAATTGGGCATATTCAACCACCTAGAATCAGTGATCGTAGGAGAATTGGCGAAGGATTATGGATGAAATATGCTAGTTATATGACATTGACAGTGGATAGCTACTACTCTGCTCTCCTGCCAAAGAAATATGATGCTTTTTTAGCATTACCTTACGAAGAACGAACAGATGTTAAATTATTTGATTTGGTATCAGAAAACACAGATACTATACGGACTTACGTGAGAGCATTTTGTTTTTATTTTGTTGAAGACGTTGTGTATAAATTAAGAGAAAAAAGGTTTGAGATCTTAAGAACACACGAAAACGAAGAAACTGGCGAAGTTAAATCGCAGGTTGTCGGAGTTATTGATCGAGATATCTTTGATGATGTATTACATATTCTGATGCAAATTTCAAATATCAACAATGAGCGCACAGTATCCGAAGAATTATCAAAACAAAAAGATCCTGTCGTTATCCAGATGCAACGCAATCGTGATAAGGCAAAAGCTAAACGTACTCGTGGAAAAAACTTAGATAAACAAGATCCTAAATATGATATCGGAAATATTATCTCTGTTGTATGTGCCTATCACCCAAGTATTAATTTTACTAATGTAGGGCAATTAACAATTCCTCAGTTATATGATAACTTCCAAAGAATCTTAATTGATAGAAATTATCAAATCATGGCTCTCAATGCCAGTGTATGGGGAACTGAAGGTAGTGACTTTAAAGAAGATTCATATTTGAAAAACCTCAAAGAGGAAAATTAAGACCTATTTTTATGGGTCTTTTTTTAATACTAAAATTTAAAAATTCTAATGAAAGGATGTGACAAAATGGCAGCTAGTAAGAAATATGCAAGCCGTGACTGCGGTGTATTTGAGTTAACTAACTTGGCTACAAGCAAAAAGGCTTTAAGAGTTGATTATGCTAATACAGTAACATTAAATATTACAGCAGATTCTGTAAAAGCTAAAAAGAGAGGTAGAGATGCTGTAACATTTGCTAACCCAATGGAAGGAACACTTGAAGCAGAAATTCAGGTATATCCATTTGAGTTATTCTCTATCTTTGGTGATGGTACAATCACAGAAGGTGGAGATCGTGCTGAAATGAAGACAATCACTGCTACAGAAGCAGGAAAACTTACATTACCAGAAGATCCAAAAACAGGAACTTTATTTGTTTACGAAAAAGGTGATGTTGGTGGAACACAGATCGAAGGAAATGTAGAAACAAAAGTATTTACAGCTACAACAGATAGCAATATCGTTGCTGGTAAGAAATACGATGTATCTTATATCGTAAATGACTCTACACTTCAGTTAGTTAAGATTAACGATAATCAGGAATTAGCTGATTTCAGAGTTGACGCAGAAATCAACCAGAAATCCGAGCAGGGAGTTGTAACACCATTACATATCACTTGCTATAAAGCTACACCTCAGAGAAATATCGAATTAGCTTTCGCAGCCGAGGGAGATCCTATTACTATGAAGATCACATTTGACCTGATGACAGATGCAGACGATGAGTTTGTAGATATCTATCAGATCAAGTCTTTAGCTTAATTTAAGGACATTATTTATCACTACTGGTTAGTTTAGTCTAATCAGTAGTGTATTAACTTGGAATATTGAACATGAAAAAATATTGCAGTAATCATATTATAGTTTTACATTTTAGTTAGAAGATAGGGAAGAGAACAAAACTTTAATATGGTTCACAAATTGGATTATATGATTTTTTGTTTTCTTCCCTATTTTTTACGATTTTAAAAGAAAGGGTGTATTTATTGAATTCAGAAATTACAACGCCTGAGCAGTTACAGGAAGCTTACAAAGATACAAAGCTCATCCCTGTTACAAGTTTAGCACAGGTTAAGTTCTATGTAGAACATGGCGTACAGCCACTTCTGGTCTATCCATCTGAACGTGCAGATATTATGGCGTTCTGGTATCCAAAGAAAGATACATATAGATTATATGTTGATTATAGAAAATATATTAACGATAAATATCAGGTAGGTGAATAGGTTGGCAAAGAATGTTGGAAAAAGATTTGAAGAAAATTGGAAAGCCAGTATTCCTTCAGACGTATTCTACTATCGTTTAAAAGACCAAGCACAATCTTTTGGTGGTTGTAGTAATTTAAGATTTTCAAGTAAGAATCCTTGCGATTGCTTCTTATTCTCTTCTCCTTATATGTATGCATTGGAATTGAAAAGTGTTGGCACTTCTTCTATTTCTTTTGAGCGTACCAAAGAAGAAAAGGGTGTGATTCATTATCATCAGATTAAAGGTTTAAGAGAATTTGTTGGTTACAAAAATATGATTGCAGGGTTTTTATTTAATTTTAGAAAGAAAGATAACATGGAAACTACATATTTTCAACACATCAATGATTTTGACAGAATGATTGCTTCTATGGATAAAAAATCATTCAACGAAAAGGATTTAAAAAAATTCAATCCAATCATTGTTAATAGTCGAAAATTAAAAGTCAATTACAGATATCATGTATCTGAATTGATTGAGAAGTTAAATAGAGAAATGGAGAGATAATTTTATGGGTAAAATCGCTTTTGAAACAAGACATTATGAAGATGGGTCTTTAAATAGATTTGAGGCAAATGATTTCGTTGAGGCGGTTGTCGCTTCTGCTTTCCCAGTAACTCAGGATGAAAATGGAGTATCTAGTATGGACTATGATCCTTTGAGTAAACTTATGGGAATCAAGATGAATATTATCAAATTCTATGGAAGTGTGGATTTAGAAAGTATTGGCATTGATGAATTATACGCACTTGCCTCAGATATTGATGTTGACGCATTTGTTGATGAAAATGATATTAACAAAGTACAGTTTCAAGATATGTTAACTGCAATTGACGAGAAGTGCGATTACATTAAACAGCAGTTAATTGTAAGTGCGGTTGATATTAAGCTTGACAGTAAAGATGTGAATTTCAAGGTTGAAGGTGTTGACGATTTAGTAGAATCTGTCGTGGCTTTAGCACCTGCTCTTGAATATATCAATGAAGTATTTGCAAAGGCTGATCCAGAGGTAACTCAGAAGATGATGCAGTATTTTGCAGAGCATGGTTTTGACTTTACTGCCGAAGATGTTACAAAAGCTGTCGTTGAATCTGATGATTTCCAGAAAAATAGAATTGATACACTTGAAGCAATTAAACAGGGTGCCGCTGACGCAGTTAATAATAATGTAGTTTCTATTGACAGAAAGTAAGGTGATCTCATGGGGAACATGGGTGCAATGGCTGGATTATGGAGACAAATCCAGAATGAAATGCGTGATGCCGTAAGTGAAGCTGAGAGCAAGACGTTCTTAACAGCCAATCAAGAACTTGCTGCTTCTTATACAGGTGGGGAACCAGTGGAATATGTAAGAACATATCAGATGAAAAACTCTACAAGAACAACTGGTGTTATTGGTGGTGGAGACTCTGTAAGCGCCACGGTATATCTTGATCAGGGATACAATTACGATACTGGAACTTATTCTACTCCTCACGTTTTCTCGGAAGCAGAATCTGGTGGATCTGGTATTGTATTAACTTCTGGATTCTGGCAACGTACAGAGCAAAAGGCTCAACAATACGCAGAACAGGCATTTGCAAAAAGATTTAAATAAATTTATGCAGATCAATATGATTTGCAATGTAACAATCAAATTTTACTTTTATTTACTAGACGAGGTGTTAAATGGTAACAATTTCACATATTGGCGATACGCCAAATTTAATCAAAGTACAACTAGACGGTTTGTCCACTGATGTAAAGCCAATTGGTGAGACACCTGAAGGCGTGGCTATTAAAAATGGTAGCACTTTTACTTGTATAGATACACTAGATGTGTATTTCTATGATGAAGAAAATAAAAAATGGATAGGAGCTGAATCATGATAGACGCAACTACTATTGCTCTGATGAAGAAAATGATTTCAAAGTATGGCGATGGCAGTGGATCTAGTGCGGATATTAGCGCAGCCATTAAACAATACTTGAAAGATAATCCAATCACAGCAGAATCAATTGGAGCAGAAACAACTGAAAATGCAAAAACAGAACATGATGCATTAAATAAAGTAATTGAAAAATTAGACACAGATAAGTGCGATAAATCTGTGCTGTATGACGTTTTACATAATACTCCACACGCAGAAACTGTTGGAGATTTCTTTGACTTGCGTAGAACGGGAAAGATTTATAGAACAAGATTTTATACATTTGCAAAGAATCCTACTTGTGAAGGTACAAAATTATTAGATAACGCAGGGTTGCAATATGAACCAAGCACAGATACGGTTGAAGGAAAAGATGATTATTTAAACGGAGATCATCCTCTTTTTGAATGGTATAACTGCAATTATAAAAGAAATGCAGATGGCACTGCTTATCCTACTGCTATCGAGGGTGAGAACGGATATACAACAACGGGCAATGTCGATGTTGGAGTTATTCAGCCAAGTTTTTATTATAATTTTGAGACTAATGCCGAAGAAGGATATATTGATGTAACAATTTCGGATATGCCACATACTTTAAGAACTGATATTGTGTTATATCCTTGGAATGAATGTTTGCAGGCAGATGGTACTGTTTTGCCTTGGTGCATTGGAAGTAAGTATATTTCTTCTATTGGAGATGATGGATTATTAAGGTCTTTGCCAGATAGACAACCAGTGGATACAACGACGTATGAGAATATGATTACAAACTATCAGAAAAAAGGTGCTGGTTATTGGGGTGCTGGAGCTGAAAGAAATACATTCCAGATTATCTTTATATTGATTAAAGGTGCAACAAAAAACTCACAGAGTTTATTTGCAGGATGTACTGATTATGATATTGAACTTCCTGTATCAATAAAGAACACAGGAGAATCGTCGTGTATTACGACGAATAAAGATGCGTCTGCTTTGGCTGTTGGTACACCAGTATATGTTTACCATCATGGGAGTGATGGGCATGACATTATTGATATTGCGCCAACAAAAGTTATAAAAATTGAAACTATTGACAGTAATGATACTGCAATATATTTAGATGTAAAAAGCGAATCTTTTATTAGTACAGCAGAAGCGGTCTACGATGAATCTAAATATTTAGTGAATACGTCATGGTATTCAGGGACAACAGACAATGTTATTGGGAAACATGATGGTTCAATAACGTCTAATACTAATAGTAAATTTCCTTATAGAATACAGGGGCGTGAATATTCTGTTGGTGTAAATATGATTGCCTCAGATACTGTGATGATATTAAAAGATGATTTTACTAGAGATGTGTATGTTGTTCCTCGTGGCGCTAATCATGCAACTAACGAATCAGATATTAAAAAGAATTATAATTTAATTGGTAGTATTCCCGCTCAAACAAATACATCTCAAGAATATTGGGTAGGAGATATTGAAATAAATACAAATACTGGCGTATGGTTTCCTAGTTGTCAAGGTGCTGGAGACAGTCAAGGATTTGCCGACTGTATAATAACAAACAATTATCCTACTTTAGCTTCATATGTCTATGGTGGAACGATGTTTGATGGTTCTTACGGTGGTTTCGTATTATTGGAATGCAGGGAACGGATTGATGAAACACATGAATGCGAAGCTTCTGCCGATTAACGACCGCCTACCACATTATAAGAAAGAGGTGAACCCATGAAAAAAGCTAGATTTTCTAGCCAACAACAAACTGTTAAGATTATAGAAGATATAGATAAATATTATATTTTTATTTGTCTTAACGAAGAAAAGAAAACTGAAAAATTAAAAGATACAGATAAAGATACAGACAAAGAACTGGAATATTTCGAATATGATTATACGGAGATTGTTGAACTTAAAGAAAATATTGATATTAAGGATGTTAAATCTAATCCATTAAAGTATCTTCATTATACAAACCAAGACAAGCTCGCTGATATTAAGGCGACAAAATTAAAAGAAGTTTCTGAAAAATGCGAGGAAACAATCTATAACGGTGTAGATGTAAAAATGTCTGATGGAACTTATCATTTTAGCTTAACAGAAAAAGATCAGCTTAACATTTTTGGACTACAGGCAAAAATTTCGGCAGGACAAACTGTTTTAGAATATCATGCTGATGGACAGCCTTGCAAATACTATTCTGTAGAAGATATTCAAAAATTAATTACTGCTGCCATGACTCTTGTTTCATACAATACTACATACTGTAATTCTTTAAATATGTGGATTAAAGCAGAAACAGACTCTAAGGTCATTGAAGGTATTTATTATGGAATTGATATTCCTGAAATATATCAAAGCGATGTTTTGAAAAAATATATATCATCTAAGAGCAAATAATATATCTTTGATTCTTTTCACATCAAATCTGATGTAAATTTCACAAAATAAAACCAAGATTTTATATGCATAGCAACCACAATATATGTGATTCATTTTTACGAACACTACTATATATTGTGGTTGTATTTATTTTATACACAGGAGGTTTTACCGTTGGCTAGATTTACGGTATATAACAAGATTACATCTCCAGAAAAACTAGCATTGGTCAATGAAGATAATAAAGACTTAGGCAATGAGTGGTTAGACTACCTTGCCTCTATTGATCGTGCGCAGAGTACAATCAAAGGTTATCGCAATGACTTAGATATTTTCTGGTGTTGGAATCTGGAACATAATAAAAATAAGGACTTCGCAAAATTAACCAAGCGTGATATTGCTAAGTTTCAGAATCATGCAATTAATGTATGGGGATGGAGTCCTAAACGAACAAGACGTGTTAAATCATGTCTTTCTTCTTTATCTGATTATATCGAAAATATGTTAGATGAGGAAGAGGAATTTGAAGGATTCAGAAAAATTGTAAATAAAATTGAGAATCCTGCAAATGAGGCAGTGCGTGAGAAAACGATTCTGCCAGATGAAAAAGTTGATGACTTATTAAAAACTCTTGTCGAACAGGAGAAATATGAAAAGGCGTGTGCTATCGCTATTGCTGCTTATTCTGGAATGAGAAAGTCTGAAATTATTCAGATGAAAATGTCTTATTTCACGGATGCCGCCCTTGAATTTGACGGTGCTTTATATAAAACACCAAAGATTCGTACAAAAGGTCGTGGTAAATTAGGTAAGCAGTTAAACAAATTTATCCTTGTCGATGTTAAAAAATACATTGATTTATGGGATAAACAACGTAAAGAACTTGGCGTTGATATTGATGATATCTTTGTAACGAAAGATAAAAATGGTTGGCATCGTAGATCCAATCTTGATAAATGGACAGCTGAATTTTCAGAGATGTTAGACGTAGACTTCTACTACCATTGTATGAGACATTATACCTGTACTGCTTTCGCAAAAAAGAATATTCCGATTGATGTGATCAAAGAATTCTTTGGATGGTCTTCTACGGAATTAGTTGGTATTTATAACGATTCTTCCGCTGAAGATGACTTTGGAAAATACTTTACAAAAGACGGAATTAAGGAAGGAAAACAAGGTTCTTTGTCTGATTTATAGCACTGGAAAAATATACCTGTATACATACAATATATTTCTATGATATACTCAAATTCGCAACGATCAATTACACGATAAAATCTATGATGTAACACCACTTATATAGTAGGAGATGATGTTATGATGATAGAGAATAGAAAAAATTTTTATACACTTATTTGTGCTGAATGGAGTATGTATGGTGGAGGAATAATTATACATACAGAGGTAAATGTTGGTTCAGTCATCGAAGCACATGAATATGTTTTATCACATCTTTATGACTTCCCTACTGGTACATGGATACTGAAGCCATGTTTGACCGCAATTAATCAATAAGTAACAAGTAATTGATCGTTGCTCTAATCGGACGGTTGGTATAATGGAATTATACTGGTCTCCAAAACCAGAGATCGGGGTTCGATTCCCTGACCGTCTGCTAATTATATACTGAAACGTAAAGAGTCTATTTTTTAGGCTCTTTTTTGTTATGCACAAAATTATGAAAGAGGTGAGTAAATGGATTTTCAAGCCGTCATTAAAGCAATACTTAATAAAGGTGATGTTGAATCTCAGTTAGCTGATCTTGTAAAAGACAGGGATGTTCATATTAATCCTACTGTCGGGACAAGCGGATCAACAAATACGACACTCAATAACCAGATTAAAAGACAGGCAAATGCTCAGGCAAAATCATATGTACAATATAGTAAATCTGCAATTCAAAAGCAGATGAAACATGCTTCTGGGACATTCTATACTAGCGGAGAAACATCTATTGATAAAGGTCTTGTTAAACGTGCAAAAGATCAGGCTAAAGAAATGGAGTCTGTTACAAGACAAATTGCTAAGAAAGAAAATGTCCCAACCCCTACTGCTTATCAATACGCCAATAAAGCACTCAAAGAGCAAGAAAAAGCAAAAAATAAAGCATTAAAGGATCAGGCTCAAGCTGATAAAAAATATCAAGCAGAACAGAAAAAACTAAATGAGAAAGCTGCTAAGATTGAATCTGATATTCAAGCAAAGAGATTTGCTTCTAAATCTGGAAAATACCAAAAACAATTTTCTGGGTATGTTGACAATAACAGCAAAGAATACAACGCCTTTTTAAGCAGTATGCTTGACTACGAAAAGCAACGTAAAGAAGTTAATAAAATGTACGGGAACTTTAAAAAGGACCCAACTATAAAAAATCGCGACCTTTTAATTGATGCTCATTCAAAACTTGAGCAATATGATAAAAATGCTACAAATAGTTTATCTTTATTAAACGCTTCCCCTAACAAAGTGTTAAAGAGTGATATAGAGAAACAAGCTAAAAAGCAAGCAAAGCAAGAGGAGCAATATAGCAATTGGTTTAATCAAGCTCTTTTAAAAGAACAAGAGAAAAAAGATTCTTATGTACAAAATGTTTCTAGGAACCTTGGAAATAAATCATATGATGCTAATTTAGCGGCACAACAGAATAAATTAAATAGCTATTACGCAGGTACTCAAGAATATAAAAATGCAAGTAAATCTTTTAAGGAATACGAAAAGAATGTACAAGATTTACAAAAATTACATACTCAGTATCAAGCAAAGCCTACTACCGCTAATCAGGATGCAATCATTCAACAGAATGAGAAAGTAATTCAATCATATGAAAAACTAAATAATGAGATGAAAATTCTCAGCACAACTCAGAGCAAGGCACTTAATCCTGGCGAAGGTAGTATTCAAGCAAATAAGATCAGAACTTATATGGAGAACAATACCAAAGCCGCCAAGGAATACGGAGCTGCATTAGAGGATCTTGCGAAACAATCTGAGAACGCTACAACTAAAGGTGAAGCTCAAAGCATCAACCAACAGTTTAAGCAAATGCAATCTGAAATTTCTGCAAAAGGACTTACTGGAAATTCAATGTTTTCAGAAGTTAAACGTGGATTTAGTCAGATTTCTCAATTCGTAGGAACATATGGTATCTTGCAGTCTGGTATGAACAAGGCACAAGAAATGGTGCAAAATACATACGATGTAGATAGCGCCATGACTCAGCTTCAGATGGCTACTGGTGTGTCTAATGATAAAGCCAAAGATTTGATGAAGACATACTCAGATATGGGGCATCAATTAAAGGCTACTGGTACAGATGTTGCTGCTTCTTCTACTGAATGGATGAAACAGGGACAAAGTGTTGAAAAATCTAATAAGCTTGCTGAGAGTTCTATCAAACTTAGCAAGGTTGGTGAATTATCATCTGAAGATGCTACAAAATATTTAACTTCTGCGAGAAAAGGTTATGGTATTACGAGTGCCGAAGATACTTTAAAGATCGTAGACAAGATGTCTTCTGTAGATATGGCTTCCGCTACTGATGTTGGAGGTTTAGCAGAAGGTATGTCCGAAGTTGCAACGAATGCAAATTTAGCGGGTAAAGTAGATGCCCGACCATATGGCGACATATGGGCTATTTTTATAAATAGTAGTTATTACCCAAATCGGTTAAAACCTGACTGGGCTATCGTAGCCTAAAAGACAAGACCGAGATAACTTAATAATAAATACTGGACACGGCAATGTCGTGTTATTTTTATGCTTATTTCTAAGTATTGTAACGACTGTTCGGGTAGCTGTCTCTCAGAGACAAATATACAGTCTGAACTATATAGAAATATATAGAAAAATGGTCAGTAGTAACCAGACTACTTAAAGAAGAACCATTTTCGCCACATTGTACCTTTGATGTGGTCTGTAGCGTAGAGCAAACGTGAAAGTAACAGCTTGGTCAGCATGGACAAATTGCTCGGTTATTTAGCAACTATCGGTGAAACAACTCAGGAAGGTATGAGTTCAGTCGGAACTGGTTTGAACGCCATTTTCTCCCGTATGGGAAATATCAAACTAGCACGACTTAAAGATTATCAAAATAATGGCGAAGACCTAGACATTTGGGGCGCAGTGGCATAATACATAAACCACTGTGGCAATTCTTTCTTATGATCATATGAATTTTCATATGTGCTTAGAAGCCGAGGGAACGGTCAATAAGGAGGAAGGATATATCTATATCTGCCTTGAACGACTGAGCGAAAGAAGGTCATTTCGATGACTATGCGACAGTCTGAACACACTTCTATATTTCCCATAATTCCTTAAGAAGTGGAGTTGCGGTCAAGTGTAAAGACACTTTTGGAAGTACCGCAACCGCTTCTATGTAATGAGTTTCTTCTTATTATATAGAAGTCATATTGTCTCATTCTACAGGACAAAGTAACAGCTTGGAGTGATGTAGAAACTGTCTTAAAAGGTGAAGGAATTAACCTGAGAGACAAACAAGATACATTTAGAAATTTCGGTGATGTGCTCGATGAAGTCGCTGGCAAATGGACTAACTATAGTGATGTATCAAAACGTGCGATTGCAAAAGCTCTCGCTGGCACAAATCACATGGAAGAAGTGCTCGTATTATTGGGCAATTACAGTAAAGCTCAAG
>ERZ1026866.606-NODE-606-length-21084-cov-8.866470_pt1 | contig 21084 bp, 26 predicted proteins | sample MGYA00380163_ERZ1026866 | MGnify/ENA primary metagenome ERZ1026866 (study PRJEB33269, sample SAMEA4719799) | human gut metagenome | biome: human-associated habitat; feature: organic feature; material: feces | place: Cameroon | collected 2013-10 ...
TTTTTTTCTTTTTTCTTCAGAATCTTCTAGATTAGAAATTGATTTTTGAATTTTTTGTGTCTCCTGTAAAGTTCGCTGAACTTGTAAAGCTGATTCTTCTTTCGGTAAATTAATTTTACTTAGAATATCGCTATCTTGATAAAAATTTGGTGTGTTCACAAATTCTGGCATAAAAAATCCCTACTTTCTAGTTAAGGTTCCTGAATAAGTCGCAATCCAATTGTTTCCAGCTGATTTATAACTTTGTAAATACAATTTTCCATAGTACCAATAACCATTTCTTTTTTCTTTCCAATTCCGTGATTGAGGAGGTCTAGAAGGCCAACCAACTTTATCAAAAATCATCGTTCCTGTCACTCGTATCGTTTTAGAAGCTGCTCGAGCAAGTAATGGAGAAACTATTAAATAATTTTCAGTAACAGTTAAGTCGTTAGTTGAGTTACCAATGGCTATTCCGTTCCTATCTAAAGGAGTTAATTCTTGGTTATTATCTACTACAGTAGTTGGTTCATTTGTACTATCAGCAAGTGTAGGAATTGTAGTTCCAGTTACACTAATTCCAATAGTTAAAATAGTTAAAATACCTAAAGATAAAATAAACTTGTTTTTCATTGTCTATCACCTCGAAATCAAAAATAAGAAAACGTTTTCTTAATAAATCTTAACAGATAAATCAAGTTATATACTAGAAAATTCATAAAATATATTTTTAATGTCATAATCGTTTAAATTTTCTTGATTGACGTTTATTTACAAAAAATATTGCCATTTAAAAAGAAAAGTGACATCTAGTTTTCTAATGTATGATTAGGGTGTGTTTTAAATAGTTCGAGAAAGTAGGGTAAATTTTTGAAAATTGCTTATATTCGAGTTTCGTCGATTGATCAAAATGAACAACGGCAAATTGAAGAAATGAAAAAGTATGGCGCAGAAAAAATTTTCATCGAGAAACAATCTGGAGCAACGATCACCCAACGACCGATTTTTCAGGAAGCTTTAGAGTTTGTTAGAGAAAAAGATATTTTTATTGTCGAAGCCATCGATCGATTAGGCAGAAATTATGACGAAATCATTGACTCAGTCAATTACCTCAAAAAGAAAAATGTACAACTAATCATCACTAGTTTACCAATCATGGCTGAAGCAATTGGAAATCCTCTCCTGGATAAATTCATTAAAGATTTGATCATTCAGATCTTGGCCATGATTGCCGAACAGGAACGTACAGAATCTAAACGACGCCAGGCACAAGGAATTAAGATTGCTAAAGCGAATGGTGTTTATAAAGGACGCCCTAAGTTATATAGTGCAGACACAAAAGATCCCCAACGTCGCCTTGTTTATGAAAGCATCGTTAAGGATCTTGAGAATGGCGTCGCTATTTCAACAATTTCGGAAGACTACAATATTACTAGACAAACAGTTTACAGAATTAAAAGCGAACTCACTTGAACAAAAAATACTTAAAGGGAGATAAAATCTGAAGCAATAACAGCAACGCACAAAAAAAAAAGCATTTTATTCCACAATATTCTTGTTTCTATTCATTGATAGCGTTACATGTTTGTTTTGGTTTTCCATCAAGTAACTATCGTTTTATTTATTGAGAATTAAACTGAATAATTTTTACTAATTCAGGTTTTGATTGTTCAATTTCTAAGTTTAATCGATTTATTATGTCAACAGCTACTTCATGAAATAAATCATTTTTTTCATCAACGAGTTCAAAAACAATTAATTTATTTTCGTCTACAATACTATCAAAAATATTATTAAATAATTCTTTAATATCTTCAACAGAACTATCACTTAAATTTATATTTAAATTATTTAATTCTTTAAAAGTTAAACTAACCTTTTCTTTTTTTCTAAGTATTTCTACTTTAATTATTTTATTATCAAATTCCATATAAATTTTTCCTCCTACTGAACATATTCTGGCTACCTTCTAAATGATCTAATGCCTTATCTTCCCAATTAAGTATTTCAGATGGATCTAGAGAACCAACAAGTTCTCCAGAATACATATTTCCATAAAAATATCCATTGCTATTATCATCTTTAAAGTCACAGTAGATACACTGACTAGGTAAAGTGTTAGTTGCAATATTAGCATTATGCGTTGACAGTACAATTAATTTATTTTGATTCCGTAAGTTGTCTAATTTAGGAATCAAATAATCCGAAATGTATTTATTTCCTAGACCCCTCTCTATCTCATCAAACAGATAGCAATCAAATTTTGTATTCTCTAATAATCCACTTATTGATAAAATAGCTTTCTCTCCCTCTGAAGGTGTATATGCTTCAGAGGTGTTTTTATATTCCTTTAGTATATTTACTTCTTTTTTTATCACTTCAGAAATAAATATATTGCCGTCAGTATTTTTTTCAATATGTGAAAAATACTTATTAATTTCACTGAATGATCTGGCAGAAAAGGTACTTATTTTTTTCACTAAATCTCTAAACAAAGCAATATTAGTTCTATTAAATACAGAACCTTGTTTATATACATATTCAGGAGATAAGGTGACTATTTTTACTTCTAAGATAACAGTTCCTTTATTAGGCAATTCACCTAAGCTTACCCTTTCCCCCCCCTGTTTAATACAGTCTAAATGATTGTTTATGTTATTAATGTTTTCCATGAACTCTAACCTTTTAGAAACTAAATCCGAAAAACCAAGTTTATTTAATTTAGCAATTTTACCTGTTTTTTTGGTTACAGTTCCTTTGATTAATTCTAGTAATATATCAGTATTTTTATTTACATAAATATTTTTATAATTAAACTTTAGTTTTTTTATTACATCTTTTTTCAACTTATTCAATTCTTCGTTTAGATTATTTTTATCATTATCTCCCTCGTTCCTGAGTTGGTTATTGATATTTATTACATCTATTATCTTTTTTTTATTTTGCATAGCTGTAGTATATAATTTTTCAAAATTACTATTATTTGTTTCAGTAAATGTTGCTTCTGTTTTTTTTATTAATAACGCATTCGCACTAACTTTTGTTGCTTTATGATATTCCAATATTGATTGAATAAAATTAGGGATACTATCTTCGTTATACCCAATAACTTTATCAAAACTATATCTTATATTTTCCTGTGAGTATTCGTCAGCTTCTACTGAATCCTTATATTTTTTTATAATATTTTCATATTCAGTATTATAATTTTTTCCCTCATGTAGAAATACTTTTTTTCCAATTCTTTGAAAGTGTGGCAAAAGATATCTAGACATAAATACTGTTTTTCCAGCTCCCTTTTCTCCGAATACAATATTTATATCTTCATATATAGGAACTGTATTTTGCTTTTCATTAATCACAACATCAATCTTTTGAGCAGCATCTAATTGTTTTTTTATAAACTGTTTTGGGTTTTTAGCAAGTTCATAAAATTTACTAAAAGAATTTATTCTAAACTTTATTTCAGGTAGCTCATACTCACTATATTTATTCCAATCTTGTACATCACTTCCAAGTAAAGAAATCTCATCATGCCCATTTATGATACCCATTGTTTGAATTTTTCCAGGCTCTAAAATTATTATATAATTTTCTAAATCCTTAAGTAGTTTTTCTTTATCCTTGAGTGTAAATGCTCTTTTTTTATCCTTATCTAAGAAATGAGGAATTATCACAATTTTTTCGCTGGAGAATTCTTTCACTTTATTTATAAAATCCTGATATTCTAAATAAAAGTTATCGTAATCTCTATTATTATCATTATCAAAGGTTTCATAAAAATGTTCCATTTCATTTGGATCGCAAATAACAATTGTATGGTAATGTTTCTTATCATCTATTTTTAAGTCTAGCTCTATCCCAGGAAAAATCGAAAAGTTAGGTTCCATATCCATTATCTCCTGAAATTCTTCTTTACAAAATTTATTATGATTTGTAATAGCGCACATAACTACATTGTTCTCATCCATTTTTTTTATAAAATCTTTTGGATTAATTATTCTTTTGGAACTATCTCCAGATTTGCATTTTTGAGTATGTATATGAAAATCTACTCTCATTGTCTATTCTCCTTTTTGTTCCTAACTTATTAAAAAACACGTCTTATGCATAGTTCAATAATACTATATAAAAGAACAACTTCAAAAGAATAATTAAATTTTTCAACTTGCGGATACTAAAATAGTTGAAGTAATTTATTGAAATTAGGTTGATTGAGTATTTGTTCATAGACTGTCATTCGCTTGGTACATCTTTTACTTTGCTCTCCTCCTCCACCCTCGTCAGTTGTTTTCGAGTTTCATAGATTGATCAAAATGAACAAAGGCAACTTGAAGAAATGAAGAAGTTCGGCGCAGAAAAAATATTTATTGAGAAACAATCTGGAGCAACGATTACTCATCGACCAATTTTCCAAGAAGCTTTAGAATTTGTCTGAGAACAAGATATTTTTATCGTGGAAGCCATCGATCGACTTGGAAGAAATTATGACGAGATCATTGAATCGGTTAATTATCTAAAAAGAAAAAATGTACAACTTATCATCACTAGTTTACCAATCATGGCTGAAGCAATCCTCTCTTGGATAAGTTCATCAAGGATTTAATCATTCAGATCCTGGCCATGATTGCCGAACAGGAACGTACAGAATCTAAACGACGCCAGGCACAAGGAATTAAGATTGCAAAAGCAAATGGTGTTTATAAAGGACGTCCTAAGTTATACAGCGCAGACACAAAAGATCCCCAACGTCGCCTTGTTTATAAAAGCATCGTTGAGGATCTAAATCAGGGTATTGCTATTTCAAAAACTGCAAAAAATTATAACATCACTAGACAAACAGTTTATAGAATAAAAAACGATTTGTAAGTATGGTAAGGAAACAGCTCTCTTTATTCTCAGATATCTAAAACTACAATAAATTAAACTTCAACTTTGCAAATAAATCAGACTATTTAAGTATAATTGATTGACTTAACAATGCTATTAGCACAATAATATCCCTCTACATAAATAAAGTAGAGGGATATGGAAATATTTTTATATTGGTGCATGACATCTTTGACTGTGAGCACCAGATAAAGCTCCTTCAACTAACTGACTCGAAAACCCTAGTTTATTCAAACCTTCGCTATCTTTTGCCAACATCACAGTTCTTTCTTTACCTTGTACATTGTATTTATCCAAGACACTTTGAGGACTATCCATAAATTCACCGACAACATCCATATTTCCCTGTAAATCTGCAACCAGTTTTTTCAATTCTTTAGACATAATACTGCACCTCCGTAAAGTTTATAATTATATGATAACATTCATCAGTAATTACTTCAATAATCTGACTATTCTTTTATTTCTGATTTTTTCTTTTTTTATATCTACTTCATAATGAGAAAAACCATCTAGTACTGTCAAATGCATTCCTTCGTATTTTTTTACAAAATAGTTAATTTGTGCAATCGGACAAGTTTTATCTTCACTTCCATGAAGAAATCTTATAGGTAATAATTCTTTCATTGCCAGATTTTTTTCTGGAGAAAATTTCCTATAATCAGAAAAATACTTTTCAATAAGGTTTCTCGAATCTGAACAAAGATACATATAAAATAAATTTGTAAATCCACTAACAGAGACTATTCTTGCTATACTAAAATTAATAAATTGAGAGAGACAGATTGCGATATACGCTCCATAACTCTCACCATATATTTTTATTTTAAATCCTTGAGAATCATAATAGCTAACGACAGATTTTACAGCTTCAACATCAACAACACCTCCGTTACCTATTAACTCATTTTCATATTTTTGGGAATATCCTGTACTTCCAGGAAAATTCACCAAACAAATATTATTGAAATTATGATAGAAATCAAAGATTAAATCTAAGTATTCATGATTATAGTGATATTTAGGTCCTCCATGCAAACATATCAGAACTGTATCATCACTTCTATTAATGTGAGTTAAACAAGGAATTTTTTTTTCACCAATTATTTGATGTTCAAAAAAAGAAAGAGGGAAAGTAAGTTGACTAGTCATCTTTAAATAATTTAATTCTCTTTCAGGAATACTGTAATAAACTAGCATTGAGCTATTCAAAGTTGAACTACATAAAAGAAGCAATGTTTTGTTATCAAGAAAATAACAATTTTTTACAGTAAAATGTACTGGAATATTTAATTTTTCTTGGTTTACAAATACAATATTGCCTCCTTTATCATTCGTAACAGTTAAACTCAAATTTTTATAAGTATCATGCAACAGAGTATTATAATCAATTGATCTGACGTTATTTAAGAAACCAGAGGCTTTACAATTAGGCACATAAAAATGATTCACTTGATTTTTTTCTTTATAGATAAGCTTTCCTTTTTTTATACCTATTGGCACTATCATAAAAGATCTTTCGCATATCATATCTTTCTTTTCAAATGGATACAGCGAATAATAAAGTCTATAATTACCTGTTTTACTTAGCATACTTGCAATTATACATTTTCGATCATTAGTAAAAAAAATGCTTAGGATTCTCACTCAGTCACCTTCTATCGTTCTGTCAGCACTAAACTCATCTTGGAAACAGCAAATGACGAAATACTTATCATAATCAATGTGGCTAAAAATACTAAAACGATGATTAATAAACTATTTGCTGGTGTAGCAAATACTATAGACCTTATTGCATATAGTTGATAAGTTAACGGATTAAAGTAACCAATAACTTTAATAAATGTAGGGACATTTGTAATTAAATAAAATGCAGGAGCTGTAAACCCTAATGGAGTAATAATAAACGAAATAATTGAATCTCTTCGCTGATAATCATTAATTTTCATCGTAATCAACGCAGCTATGGATGTCCAAAAATACAAGACAATTATCACAACTATTATCCCTGCCAAATAATTGATTAAACCAATTGAGCTTCCAAACAAAGTAGCTATAATATAAAGTACACTAGACTGAATACATATGCCTATAGTAGGATACATACTCATTCCTATAATGTAATAAAATGGTGAAACTCCACTTTGACGTTTCAAAGCTAATAGACCATATCTTTTATCTATAGTAATTCGATAAATTGTTTGAGTCATTTGTGAAATAATCAATATTCCCAAAATCCCAGTTAAAGCATAATCGGCATAAGAAATTGTTTTCCCCTCATAGGCAATATTTGTGACAAAACTATTGATACCTAAGACAATAAAAATATAGTACAAGATCGGTTGAACCAATTGTGATATGATCAATCCTTTGTTTCTAAGAAACGCATTTAGCTCATTTTTTACAATGATTTTTAATCCCTTTATTCCTAAATAATGTTGCTCCCTAAATTGACTTGGCATCATTTTAAAGACCCCCTTCTCTATAATGAATGTATAAGTCTCTTAATGACATAGTTTCCTTAACAATTTCATCTATTCTAAAGAATTCTTTTGTATCCATAAACAATTGTGTTAAATCACTTTCCTGATTTAATATAAATCTATACTGAAAGTTGTCTAATCCTGTCACAGCAATACCTTTTTCATTTAACTTATGAATAATTTCTTCATGGATTGATCTATCAGTAGTAATCTGGTAACTTTTTTTAGGCGCGTTTTCGATCAAGAAATTTTTTAGATCCCCCGCGTATAAAACCCTTCCTTTATCTATCAAAACTAAATTATCACAAAATTCTTCTAATAAATGTAAGTCATGTGACGACACAAAAACTGATTTCCCTTTAGCTGCTTCTTTTTTTAAAAATGACAACAACCGATTAGATGTTTCTGCATCTAGTCCTGTTGTTGGCTCATCTAACAAATAGAAGTCAGGCTGGTGAACAATGGAGCGCGCAATTTGAACACGTTGTTGCTGTCCCCCAGATAGTGCATCTACAGGTTTATTTTTTAAATCCGATATACTTAATAAATCTAAGGCTTTTTCGGTCAATAATTTTCCTGTTTTTGCATCTATTCCTGCTAATTGACTGCCTAAGTAAACGTTATCCCACACATTTGTGTACCAATCCATCACCTGAGTCTGCGGTGAAAAACCTATAGTTGCAAATAATCGTTTTTCTATAAAATCCTGATCAAACTCTACTGAACCCGTCGTCGGAGTTTGAATCCCAGCAATAATATTGAATAAGCTTGATTTACCTGCTCCATTATGCCCAACTAATGCTACTATTTCACCGGTAAATATGGAAAGATTAATGTCTTTTATCGCAAATTTTTTTCCATATTTAAGACTTAAATCTTTTATATCTAATACATTTTTTTTCATTACTAAACTCCTTTTCTAAGGTATAATTAATTAAATCTTACTTAAAAGAGAGGGATTCTAATATGGCTGAACGAACCATCGATCAGAAAATTCAGAATGTTTTAAAAAAATTTATTGATTCCTATAAGGATAATCGAAGTCTCACACCCCAAACCTCCTATTTATTTTATGATTTTATAATTCTATCCTACCATAATAAAAGAAAAAATCGTTACAGTATTTCTACGTTGTCAGAAATATTATTAGCGGAAGGTATTGAAGCAAATTTATTAATAAATATATACGCTCATTCCCTTTATGTACTAGCACTGAACGATGGCAAGCAGATATATGATAAAGGATTTTTAATATGAACTACTATGATCGAGTTAAGAGGCAACATGGTATCTATTTTAATTTATTATCTAAATATAACTTACATCCCCTAAAAAAAGATCACTGGATTTATGCATACAAACAAATGTATAACAAAAAAAAACAGGGATTTAAAATTCATTTAAGTGCTAATACTAATAATGCCATTAATATAGCTAAAAAATTTTTAAACTATAATGAAACAAAACAACTAGACTTTAAAATCGTTTCTACTCTAGCAAAATTTGACATACAAAATACTGGGGCATTAGGATATTCTCAAATAGGAAAGTTAATCACTATTTATCCAAACGATGATGATGAATTTCTTTATACACTTAATGAGCTAGAACTGATTTTCAAATCAGACTTATCTCCTGAAATCCCTTCAGATTTTAGATATATGTTAAGTTCTGTGGTTAATTATAGATATGGAGAAATAGTTGTAGACCCTAATTTCAATGACCTTAGAGATAAAACTATTCCGAACGATATAATTATACCTGTGGACGATTACTATATTCCCAGACTAAAAGAAATTCCTAAACATTTATTACTATTAAAAGTTATAAAGAAAACTGGTAAAGGTGGAACATATCAATGCCTTGATTTAAAAAGAAATGAGCTAGTACTATTAAAACAAGGTATACATCAAGGTGATTTAACAATCGATAATGTGGATACTATTAATCTTTTATCTTTAGAAAAGAGGAGCCTCTTAAAACTAAATAAAGAAAATCAATTTCCAACGTTTATTGACGATTTTTATTTAGAAAACTCTTATTTCTTGGAAATAAATTATCTAAATAAAGAGACTCTATATCAATTTATGAAAAAAGAACCGTTGTCTCCTGAAAAAATAAAATCAATTATTTTAAAAATTATTTCAGTAGTTAAATTGCTCCATGAAAAATATAATATTATTCATAGGGATATTTCATTCGATAATGTTTTAATTGATGAACATCAAGAAATTTCTGTGATTGATTTTGAATTTTCCTATGATTTGAAACAATGGAATCCACCTTCTATTATTATGGGTACTCCTGGATTTTATAACGCAAACCGATTAAATATAGACCAATATACAGATGTTTACAGCATTATCAGTCTATTATATTTTATGGATAATTTCGATCTATATTGTAATTATAAAAATGACCACAATAAATTAACTTTACAAAGAAATTCAATAGATAAAGGTACTAGTTCTTTTTATTTTATCTATTTACAAGCTCAGTATCATTCCGCTAGGTATTCACTAGATATGCTTGAACATGATTTAAGGACCCTAAGCGTTTAAATTGTTATAGTTAAACTCAACTAATCTGCACAACTTAAATGTCCTCTATCAATAAATTATTCTATTGAATAACGCTAAGTCCAACAGGGTATACTCTGTTGTCCCCAATAGAATATGACTTTCTGACCTAATTAATTGAATCACTGAAAATGCTGTGAAGTGAAAAATAAAAAAAAGATAAAAAACTTTTAAGTTTCTGACACCTTAGATGTATTGTTCTAAAATTCATTGACTCCTATTTTTTACTGAACATAGATTTTGTTACAGATTTCTGTATACGATATAGAACAATTTTCATAGAAATTTGATCCAAAAAAAAGTGTCCAGAGATAAGATTTTATGGACACTACTTATAATGATTGATTGAAATACTAATTTTACGATATTATAGAATAGAAGAATACATTTAAAAGGAAGATGATAAACATGGGATTATTAATTCAAAAACCTAATTTTTATTCTATCCCACTAGATAAACGTCAACGAATAGCCACAAGATATCATAGAATTACTAAAGCAATAAATAGAGCATTTTGGAATTCTGAAAGCGATTCTGCTCATAGCTTATATGTAGGATCTTATGGAAGAGGAACTGCAATAAGCACTAGTGATATAGATATATTAGTTGAATTACCAATGTCAGAATTGGATAGATTTAAGAGTTATTCGTCAAATGGACCATCTAGATTATTACAAGTTATACGAAAAACAATTCTAGAGATATTACCAAGTAGTGATATTAGAGCTGATGGACAAATTGTTAAAATAAATTTTCATGATGGAATTAAGTTTGAAATAGTGCCAGCATTTAATGAAAAAGATTATTTTGGAAATTCAAAAGGATTTATCTATCCAGATTCAAATATGGGTGGAAACTGGAAGGCTACTAATCCTAAAAAAGAGCAAGAAGCTATGAAACTAAAAAATATCCAAAGTAATAATTTGTTATACGATACTTGTAAGCATTTTCGTCATGTAAGAGATACAGAATTTAAAAGCTATCACCTTTCAGGAATAGTCATTGATAGTTTTGTTTATGAAGCTATAGGGAGCTGGAAATATGTAGACAATAATAATGGGCAAGTTGTAAATTCAGGAGAATACGAAAAAACTTTATTAAATTACTTTAATTCACATAATATATTTGGCTTTTTAAATTTATATTCTCCTGGAAGTAATCAATTTGTTGATACAGAAAATAGCATTGTATGCCTTGAAAAAGTTTTAAAAAAAATAGCTTTATAAAGAGTTGTGGGGGATAATATGGAAGAAGAAAAAAAGTGTTTAGAAATTCAACTACGTGAAGCTTATGGTCGAGTAACTTATACTTATACGACTCATTTAAAACAAGCAGATAGAATCATTTCTAAAAATAAACGTTTAAAATGTGTTCAGATAGGATTATCAGCTGTTACTACTGGAGGATTTTTGGGGACTATCATTACTACTAATCATATTTCAACAATTATTGCTGGTCTATGTTCTACAATTTCTCTTGGATTGAATTTATACTTTAAAAATTTTAATCTTGCTGAAGAAGCTAAAAATCATCAAATTATTGCTGATAAATTATGGTTAATTAGAGAAAAATATATAAGTTTACTAACAGATTTAAATCGTTTGAGCATTAATGATATCACAAATGAAAGAGATAAATTAATGAACGAAACCCATGAAATCTATATAAATACTCCAAAAACAGATAGTAAAAGTTATAAATTAGCACAAAAAGCACTAAAATCTGAAGAAGAGCAATTTTTTTCAGAAGAAGAATTAGATAAAATGTTACCAGATCACCTTAGAAAAAAGGGTTCTAACTACTGAACTCTTTTTTCTAAGGTAATTTTTTGCCATTTATTAAATAAAATATTCGTCATTTAAAAAGAAAAATGACAACGAACACACAAAAAGACCAACAGGGTATATACCCTGTTGGAATTTGATAAACATCTTTTGAGATCAATTAATTAAGAATAGTGAAAATAGATAGAAGAAAAGAATCAAAAATTTTTACATTTTTGATCCTTCATTTTTAATGATAATTTATAATAGTGATTTCTTTAAGTTTTCTCTTTCAGCAGATGATTCAAAAGGATAAAAATCAAATAATTCATCTATTATCTCATTGGAATTATCTTCATATTTTTGCTTAATAAGTTCTATAGTATATAAAAAGCATTTTTCTAACCCTTCATCTCTTTGGTTTTGAGTAAATAATTTTATCCCTTTATTTCTTCTAAATTCTTCTAAAGGTTTAATAATGTATCTTATTTCATTTCGCTGTTGGATCTCCTTTTTTCTTTTTTCTGCATTCTTTTTAAATTTAAGTTGTTTTGCTTTTTCTTCCAATAAATCTTTAGATGATTTTTGTCTAGTATATGTCTTTTTAACCTCTTTCTTTATTTCTTGATTCGAAATCAAAGAATTGTTTGAATAGAATTCAGAAGTTTTTATCTTTGGTACTCTCATCAAATTACTTCTATCATAAGGTATAGAAATAGATTTAGGATTATATTGAGAAGCTTTTTCATAAAAATTTACTATTCCATCGAGTGAATCTATAACGTTGTAACCTAGTTTACCTAACTCCTTCAAAATTCTTTTACCATACGTTTTAGAATATACTCTTGAATCCAAAATCGAAATTATTCCATAATCTTCTGTTGATCTTATTAGTCTTCCAATCGCTTGGTTTAGTTTATTCAGCATTAAAGGAAAGATTATTTTATTAAATTTTTCTTGATCGTTATCTACGTTTTGAGAAAGTAAATCAACCAATGGATTATCATTCGTTGGAAAAGGTAATTTGGAAATAACCACTGAAGTTAATGCTTTTCCTTTAATAGAAAATCCTGTAAAGAACGAACCAGCACCAATCAATACTTTATTCCCTTCTTTAAACTCTTCTGTTAATAAATCTACGCTTTTTTCTCCCTGTGTTAATACTGTGTATCTATTTTTTAAATATATATTTAAATCATCAGATATACTGTACATATACTCCTTAGAAGTACAAAGTACTAATAGATTTCCATTAGTTATATTTACTATTTCCCTAATTCTATTTTTTGCTTTAGATAGATGTTCATTGCTTTCTTTTTGTTTTCCAAATAAATTTTTACTATCGTTGTTATACCAAAGATCTCTAGGTATATAAACTCTAGCTTGATCAGCATAATTATACGGACTTTTGTAAGTATAAAAGAGAAGCTCTGACTCCGAGACACCCCACTGGGCAATTATTTCTTCTTTCTTTTTCGTTCCTGTAAGAGTTCCTGACATAAATATTACTTTATTATATTTAGACAAATTTTTAATAAATTGATAAAAATTTTTTAGAAAGTTTTTGTCTGCAGCACAATATTTTTTATTCTCTATATCAATCCATGAAATAAATGAAGAGTCTAAAATTTTCCTTATCTTATTTTTAGAACTCGATATTTTATCCAATAATTCATCATTATTTCTTTCTTTCATACTTTCCCTGATCTCAATATTAAATAATTTTCCCAATATATCTCTTAATACATCTTGCATCTCATCTTTAATAGTTATTGAATCAGAATTATTTTTGTATTTATTGATTAATTGATTATGATATTCTTTCAATTCGAAAGAAAGTTTTTTATCAGATTTAGCCACTATTTCAATTAATTCACTAAAAGATAATTCAGTTTGATTTTTTGCCAAGTAATTTTCCATAAGCAAATGCGCTTCATCTATTATTATTATTCTACCAGTAATTGGTACAATAGGATTTTTTCCCACTTCAAATAGATTATTTGAGACAATCATTTGATCATGATTAGTTACAACCATATCAATGAAGTCATTTTCTTTATATAATTTACGGTGACGTCTCGAGTTGCACGAAAATTTCAAAGAACAAATACCACAGTTATTTTTTTGTGAGTTTGATTTATTCTGATTCATTTTTATTAATTTAAGTTCATTGCTATTTATTATCTTTTCGATTTCAGATATTTGTCCTGTATTTTTATTATTAAAATAATTTTCTAACGCTTGTTTACTCTCTTCAGAGAACTCATTTATATTTTTTTCAAAATTTAATCTACAAGTATAGTTGCTTTTTCCCATGGCTAAAATGGCCTGATCAATTAACCCCATTTTTTGAAGTTTAGGAAGTTCCTCTTTCATAATTTGTTTTTGTAAATTAATTGTTGCAGTAGAATATAAAATCTTTCTTTTCATTTTTTGGGAATAAATAAGTGCTGGTATCAAAACTCCCATAGATTTCCCAGTCCCTACTGGCGCATCAATGAAAAGAAAATCTTTTTTAGAATTAAATAAGTAATCTTCAACATCCAAAGCCATCTGTACTTGTTCTGTTCTGATCGGTGCGTTTCCATACTGTTTAGGTAACTCTATCTCGAAATAGTTGAGTAAATATTTTGTAATATTCATTATTTAACAACCACCTCACTTTTATATTTATCTCTTTCAAAATAAACCGTAATTCTGTTTTTACAAAATTTTAATGTACCACCTAAAAACATTAAATAACTCCTTTGTATCTAAAAATTGTTTTAAATAAATGATAATACCATTATTAGAATAAAAGCAATTGATTTTAGTTAAAGTTATTTTTATAGCATAATTGTACAAAAAGAAAGTCATTTAGTACAAGACTCATTGACTTTCCTTAATAAGTATTATTAGTTTCCATTTAAATCCTTTAACAAGAATTTTGTACTTTTTAAGCTTACATCAATCGCATTTTTTATTAGTAAATAGTTCCTTTCATCCAAACCAGAAAAATATATAATGGAAATACTCTCAGAAAATACAAGCTCTGTCACGGATGTTCCAATCAAAACTCCACGTCTTATGTCGTCAGTTAACATGAATAATGATTTTAACTCTATGTTATACTTGAATCAAACCATTCGAGTATTACAATCAAAAGAAAATGATAACAAATTATACTTTAATATCTCTAACCGAGGCTATGTTTATCTAGATAGAAAAGAGAATGCCAAAGAGTTTTCTGTATCGAAGCTACCACCTACAAATAATTTATATTATGATACCTTCAGAGTGACAGATTTATCTATAAGTCAGTCCTTGGAAATTTATAATGATTATATTACGATTGATAAAGCGAATGGTGGTTACAAAGGACGTCATAAGCTGTACAGTGCAAACACAAAAGATTCCCAACGTCGCTTAATATATAAAAACGTCGTTAAAGATCTTAAGAATGAAGTTGCTATTTCAAAAATTGCAAAAGATTACAATATTGCGAGACAAACTGTATACAGAATAAAAAAAGACAGCATAGTCAATAACGAATAGTTGACCATGCTGTTTCTATTTTATTAATTAGCTAAAAACACTCGTAACTTTAGTCCTAAGTAGTTCATTGACATAAACTATCAATGCCAGTTGGAAGTTTTAAATACATAGGCTGATAGGAAACTGTACTACCCGAAGGAGTTTTAAGTTCTCCAAACTTCTCAAATCCATATTCCGAATAAATATTTATAACTTTATCAATATTCACACCCAGTAAAGTGACTAAAGCACTACCTAATAGATTATTCGATTGAATGATTTTCCCCATTGCCAAATCAAGTAAATCTTTCGCACAAATTGGATTATCTTCAACATTAGAATTTTTAGCAACTTGTTCAATAAGATAACAAGGAATACAATCAATATTTTTAGGACTTTTACCAGAAAGTATTAACTTCTTTTTGACTTTTATATCTACATCACTAATGTCTAAATTAAATATACGTATAGTAACAAAACCTAGATAATCTATTTCATCGTTCTTATTAATTCTTTCAAGAAAATATGTTCTTGAAAATCCATTTAATTCCTCTCTAATACTTTTATTACCATCTTTCAAAAAAGAATCTAGCTCTTTATTTTTTTCCACAAAAAAATTCTGTCCAACATATTCTACGAAATTAGCAACTAATCGTTTTTTTAGCTGTTTTTCGCCAATATCTGGATCAGAATCTCTTATACTCTTACAAATTTCTGATAGTATAGTTTGTAAATTTTCTTCTACAATACTTTCTTCTGCCATGGACGTATCACCTTAATTGATTTATCTTGAACATTAGAAAATTTAGTTACTTTAGAAACTAATTCATTACGACTTATATTAGCTTTACTATCAGCAATTTTTTCTGCTTCAGTAGTGTTTATCTTTAATTCAGTTGAAATAATCATAAATATCTACCTCCTATCACTTGTATTTTACATCATATTTTAGTAAATAACAACAAATTACTAACAAGATACACTATTCTTGTTGGGCTAGTCACTGAAACTAGTTTATTATTTAGTTAGAAAAGTAAGACAATAACTAGGTTAATTGTCACTAACCCACACGTTCGAAGTCACAACAAACGTAAAAAGAAGCCAACCCTATTCACAATAGGTTTGGCTTCTGTGCTATTTATACGAAGTAATCTCATTTTGCAACTATATTATAGCATTTCTACCTCAAATGAACAAATTAAATATTCGTTTATAACTATAACTTCTTATTTATTTGTTTTTCTTATTATAAACGGACGTTTACGGTTTTCTTGTTGATATTTCTCAGAAGTTACAATACTTTCTTCCTTTGGTATAGTGATATAATCTGTCTTTTTGAACCCTTTCGCAACTTTTTTCAAAAAAATGGTTTAAATTTCGGTTGAGTGAAAGTTACTTCTTTATTCAATTCTGTCGGTTTATAGACTTGAATAATTAATACATGGTACTTTTTACCTTTAACAGAAAAGATCACAATATCTCCTATGCCAATTTTCTTATAGACAGTTGGTGGTGCTTTAAAATAAACCTTTTGTTTGGTTTTGTGTAAAGTCTTATCTTTTAACTCCAAAAATAGCCCTTCAAAAATTGTCTTTTTATTTATGAATCGTATTTTAGGTACTCCTTCTCCTTTTCTCACAGGAAGAACGCCAGAATTTTCGTTAAAGATTTTACTAATGATCGCAGTATACTCATTTTCTTCTTCTTCAGATCTACCTGTAATTATATTTTTTACATAAACCAATTGACCATCTTTAGAATACACAAGCATTCCCTTTTGAATCTCTTTTTCTAATTTTTCAGCTACACGAAAAGTAAATATCTTATTTTTTAAGTAGACAGAATCATTTATCCTTCCATGTGCTGGTTGAACATGAACAGCTTCTACTAACAACTTATTCACTTCCTCTTCATTTAATATATTAGCAAATTACCAAATGATATACTATGAATAAAATAAAAAAAGCTATGTGTAAACATAGCCCCTAAATTTGCTTCAGAAACAGACAAAAAATGCTATCGTAAACTTACTACGTCTTGAGTATAACATCTATATGTCAAATGAAAAAGATAGGTATTGCTTAAAACTTCATCACTAAGCAGTCCCTATCTTTTTTATTATTTTACATATTTTATCTGAAGATTTTCCAATGACTTCTTACAATTTCTCGGTAGTTCTTCTACAACATATACATCCCACGAACAAAATAAGTAAATCATTGTCCCTGCAGACAAAATAATTTTCCATTCCATGGATAAAAAGCTAATCCAAATACCTACCGTTAATATAAGCATTGCTAAATTACTATTTATTTTCTTCATCTATTATACTATGAATAACCACGTCCATAATGAATTTCTGACATACAAAAACACCTCGCAATTATTTTAACCTATGTATTTCTACAAAATCAATTATAGCAAGGTGTTTCACCATTATTTAGTTTATATTAGTCAATTGTTTAATCTAGCTAAAGCTAGAGCTGATTCATCCCAGGATTAAAATCACGGGTGTTCTCGACTAATTTAGAAGAAATAGACCTTTTAAAAAGAACAAAAAGGTCTATTTCTTCTAAAAAATTATTTTGCAAATGACTCTCCTCGCTTCATTCTAGTCAGCTTATAGCCAAAACAAGCATAAGCTGACTGTTTGGTTTTATATCCGTATCCTCTACAATCATCGACAATTTCTCCAGTTTCTAAATTAACCATAACATAACGTTCATCTTTTCTTTTAGACAATGTGGGAGATAATTTTGCTCGATATTTCTTTTCCACCTCTTTAATCATTCCTTTCTAGCAATCTTTAACTTTGAAAACTCGTTTTTTGAGATTCCTGCTGCTTGGCATATATGTTTTTTGGTGTAACCTAACTCAAGTAAATCATGAATATGTTGAGTAGTTAATACCTGGATTGACCCCAATCTCAACGGATGACATTCATCCATTTTATTATTACTCAATAACGTTCCAAGACGCTCTACTTTTTTTCTAATATCTTCCCTTTCGTACCATTCTGGATAAGGATAGTCATTTAATAAATCCAATAACTGTCGACGGTATTCTAATTTTATCTGCTTATTCTCCATATCGCAATCTACCTTCTTCCACTTATTTTATCTGAAGATTTTCCAATGACTTCTTACAATTCCTCGGTAGTTCTTCTACAACATATACATCCCATGAACAAAATAAGTAAATCATTGTTCCTGCAGACAAAATAACTTTCCATTCCATGGATAAAAAGCTAATCCAAATACCTACTGTTAATATAAGAATTACTAAATTACTATTTATTTTTTTCATCTTGATTTCTCTCCATTCTCTTGTTAGAATGGGCGTGGGTTAAATATATTGTGTAGAGGTTACTTTTTGCGGAAGTAACCTCTATTTTTACGCCCTTAATTAATTTTGAACTCTAGAATTTCCCGTCTGATAATCAATGACATAGCCTTCCTGCGTGTTATGAATATAAACATTGAAAGAAATTCCATTATCTTCTATACTTTGCGCTTCCATTTGGATTCCTCTGGCAACTAGTTCATTCCCTCGAAAATCTGGTCTTACTCGATAGCGAACATGATTTCCTGTTCTTCGTAAATATTCTGCCACTTTGTTTTCATACTCTACCATTGCAGGAGTGTTGAGCGATCGTGTACCTGTCATTAGATTTCTTGGATTATTGTTTTCTCCAGTTAGCTGGTAAGCAATCAAGTGACAACGATTATATAGATAATCCCCATTCTTCATCTTCTTTTGTTTCCAGCCTGTTGGCTTGATATATAACCGTTCTCTCTCTTCAGTCGGCATCATACTTTTGTGTAACATTGCATTCGCTTCACCTACTCGGTTTAGCGAATCTAAATCAGAAAATACTTGCCAATTCCCCTTATCTAAAGACAAGTCTTTAGAAGAAAAAGTTGGCTTATTCTGATTTTTTATTTCTATTTGATTTGAAGTCTGTTCAACTTCTCTATCAGATAGCTTGGTAAATGTTTGATCAACAATCGAAGTTACTTGCTTCACTTCTTGTGGTTGAAATACGCCGATACCAATACCTATTGCACCAATAAATACGACAATACCTGAAATAAATTTTTTCAATATTATTCTCCTCTATAAGATATTTTTATGCTAATTCATTCTCGCACCTTTCTTCTAACAGCTGCTACCACAATAAGCCCTTTCCACATTGATTTTCATTCCAACATAAAAACCAGCACAATCTACTTCAAATCGTCTTATTAATACTTTTAAGCAATATTCTTGCCTTTGTTTCGATTGACGAATATTTAGTTCTTGATAGCCATAGACACCAGGACAATTTTGTTGAAATATTTTGCGTGCTAAATATTTTTCACGTTGTAAAATGAACTGATAATCTTCTTCTGTAAAGTCTGTTGCTTTTAGTAACATGCTATTTTTTACATGATTCAAATAATAATTAACAAAATCATCTTCCGAGATAATTCGTTCATTTTCCGAAAATAGATCAGATCTAGCCACCCCCCAACGTTCAAAATGATCCATTAGAGTACAATGATCTGGATTACGTCTATGAAAGGACACAAAATTTTCAAACTCCTGAATGGCTACTAAATACTCGTTGTGTAAAAGTTCTCTCGAGCGTTTGCTAGTCAGGTCACACTCAGGATATAAACGTTTGACAGCTATTTTGATCATATCAATGTAGCGATCAACATACTCTTGTAACTTCATCAAAATACTCCTCTCCTAAAAGCTCTTTTCTTCAGAAAATCGCTCAAAATTTCTTGTTCCTCGTATCAATCGATATTCTTTTTGGCAGCTTGGACATTCCCAAATATACGTATCATAAAAATGACCATCTTTTATATAAGTTTTATGTTTCGCTAATTCAGAACAATCACATTTGATATAAGTAGGTGGCCAACAATACTGCTGATTAAATTGATCGACAGGGATTTGGTATCTTCCCCAAAAACATTCGCGATTTGAAAACACGTCTACATTCTCTCCTTTTCATCAAAATACTTCATTTTCTTTCTCATAACGATCAAACAGTTTTACCTTTTCAATAGGAACTTTACCCATTTGCTTCGCAATCAATAGCAAACGAATCTCTTCTAACCATAGCTGGTCAGGAACGTGATCCAAAAAATTACCAATCGTTGTTAACACGATTTCATCACTCGAATAATCAATTAATCTTCTATTCTCAAATGGTAAAAGCCCTGCGACATAGTTGACAATATTTTGGTTTGTATTTTCAAAAGATCCAATATATTCCAATGTTACCTCGTTATACACATCAATATATTCCATTTCTTTATCCTCCTGAAGTTAAACTAATTGTTATTTCATTAATGATCACGACAGACTATTTTGATTTGGTCGCTCCCCTCCTACCTTTTCGGTTGAGAGAGTGAGGCACGGGGGGTTGGGGGCGGCAGCCCCTAAGGTCTTAAAAATGAATGGTCTTTACACCACTCCTTTCTTTTCTTGAGAAATCGATTCAGTTTTCAAGGATCATTGAGAAATGCTGTTTACATTTCCTTTTCGTCTATCGGTCGTTCGGCATAACCGTCTCGAAAACATGTTCTGACTATTGCCAAGGGCGCGCAGCGTGCATTTTACCCTTGACAATTGGCAGGTTATGTTTTAGGTTATACTCGCCGAATGACTGATTGACGATTAGGAAATGTTTGGATTTCTTGTTCCTTGAAAACAGATTTCTCACGAAAGAAGTTGTGTGCGTGAAAAACCATTTTTTGGATGCTTAGGCATCCAAAACCCTCGTCGTCCTCGACGACGAAATCAATCAGAATAAATGGGACATTTATTCTCAGACTGTAGACAAACTCCTAAATTGGGAGTGTTGTTTGCAGCTTTTTTGT
>ERZ1026866.608-NODE-608-length-21045-cov-5.968652_pt1 | contig 21045 bp, 22 predicted proteins | sample MGYA00380163_ERZ1026866 | MGnify/ENA primary metagenome ERZ1026866 (study PRJEB33269, sample SAMEA4719799) | human gut metagenome | biome: human-associated habitat; feature: organic feature; material: feces | place: Cameroon | collected 2013-10 ...
TCATGTGCGTGCGTGAAAAGGCAATTTTTGAAGATTTTTTGATAAAAAAATAAAAGATGGATACCCGTTTCACAAAAAAACGTGTTATATATGTATTGTGAATATTTGGAAAGACGGATTTTTGGCATGTGATTCGTCTTTTTTTATGTATTCATGGCACAGTGTTTTTCGTGGGACTTTAAACATTGTAGGGTGTGCCTCCTTCGCCAAAATTGGCAATAGGATTATTGCCTTGCTTATTGCATCCCTTCGAATTAAGGAGGTTTTTTTATGGCTTGTTGAAATAAAACATATAAAACAAAAGAATGGAAAGAAGTTAGAGAACAAGTTCTTAAAATGGATCATGGATTATGCCAAAGGTGCTTAGGAAACTATAAACCTATTCCAAATGCCACTAGAAGAAGAACTAAAGCTACTCTAGTACACCACCATTATGAATTAGAAAAGTACCCAGAATGGAAATACTCTATTTACATTACTGTGAATGGAAAAAAAGAAAGAAATTTGTGGTCGCTATGCAATGACTGCCACGAAGAAATTCATGAGCGTACTCATCGTTCACGTTCTTTCGAAAAAAAGAATGATGAATTTACCACGGAAGAAAGATGGGATTAGGAGGAAAATCAAATGCCAAGAAAGGTACAAAAAAAAGACTATAAGTCTTTACTTGAAAACTTCAAAAAGAAGATTCAAGACAATGACATGCTAAGTAACAATCCTTTACTAGCACAACAGTTAAGAGATTTTGAAAGAATGTCGGAAATGAATGATAACCTGTGGGATACTATTCAAACAGATGGATATACTACCATTAATGAAAAAACAGGTGTCCCAGTTGTCAATCCTGCGGTAGCTGCTTTCAATAAGAATGCTTCAACATTACTAAAAACTGCTCAGTGGATAGAAGAAAAGACAAAGGCTATTTCTTTTAATGAAGAAAACAAGAGCTGGTAAGCCTGTTACAAAGCCACCTAGAGATGTTGAAACTTATTTGAGAATGGTTGAGAATGATAAACCTGTAAAGGCTTGTCGAGATCAAAAGAAATTAGCTAATCTTGTTAGAAAAGCGTTTGCGAGTGGTCAAATCTATGTGAATAGAGAACAGTACAATGCATATATAAAAATTGGCGAGGCGATGTTCCCTAAATTATTTCCTTGGCAGAAATTTTTATGCTGCTTGCTGCTGTGTACTTACCAAGTAAAAGATGATAGACCACGATGGAAACATGCTTTAATTATGCTTGCAAGAGGTGCAGGAAAAGATGGTGTCATTGCATGGTTTTCCTTGTGTTTGATTTCAAAAAACAATCCCATTGAAAATTACAACATTGATATTTGTGCAAACAATGAAGCACAGTCTCTACAACCTGTTAAGGATGCCGTTGATTTTTTAGATAAGCCGTATTACAAAGATGCTAACAAGGCATCTTTTTATTGGACGAGTGAAAGAATTGAAGGCTTGCAGAATGGTGGAATTATCAAAGGTCACACAAACAACGCTAAAGGTAAGGATGGATTGAGAAGTGGATGCGTAATTCTGAATGAAATTCATCAGTATCAAGATTATTCCAACATCGATGTATTTTTGACTGGTTTGGGTAAAAAAGCATGTCCAAGGTCACTTTATTTCACAACTAATGGACACGTTAGAGAAGGTGTTCTAGATGATGAATTGTCGCAAGCAGAGGATGTTTTAAATGAAGTAATGGATGATGGTGGATTCTTTCCTTTTATTTGCCGTATCGATGATAAAAGTGAAGCACATGATGAGAGCTGCTGGTATAAAGCAAATCCATCATTGCAATATTTTCCTGACTTGTTAGATGAAACAAAAACGGATTATATCAAATGGAAAGATGCTCCAGCCACATTACCCGGATTCATGGCAAAGAGAATGAATCTTCCATCTTTGCAAAGTGCTATGGAAGTAGCACCTTATGAATTGATTAAAGAAACAAATCAGCCTATTCCATACGACAAAATCAAGAAACAAAGATGCGTTGTTGGTATAGATACTGCTCAAACGACAGACTTTATGTCGGTATCTGCTTTATTTAAAGTGGATGGAAAAAAGATTGTATTAAACCATACATGGGTTTGTTTACAATCTAAAGATTTGCCTAGAGTTAAGTTTAAATCTCAATTCCCTAGACTAGTGGAAATGGGATTATTAACTTTAGTTGATGGTGCAGAAATACCGCCATCATTAGTAATTGATTATATCGAAAACTGGAAAAGAAATTATCTAATCCAATGCGTTGTATTGGATTCTTTCAAACTTTCGATATTTTCTCAAGGCTTGGAACAGATTGGATTCAGTACCAAGTTAAAAAATTTAAAAATAGTGCGACCTTTAGATGTAGGACGTACTCAACCGGTAATATCGAGTGCATTTATTAATAAACAGTTTGTCTGGGGAGATAATCCAATGCTCAGATGGGCAACAAACAACACAAAAGTCAAACCTTATAATGGTGGAACTGCACTTACTTCCGAAACTGGAGCATACACTTTTGGAAAGATAGAACCGAAGTCAAGAAAAAACGATCCTTTTATGTCATTGGCACACGCAATGACAGAAGAAACAAATTTAAAAGAAGCGAAAGAATTTAATCCTAACATTTTTAAAGCTAGGGTTTATTCATAGAAAGGGGAAGTGATGGCAAGATTCATAGATTTTCTGGAAAATGCAATCTTTGGTGACAAGAAAACCGTTTCATTGAATGCACTTACGATTGATGAAAGCGTAGCTGCTGAATTATGGTCTTACAAATTAGCTCTAAATATTGTTGCAGAAACTTATGGCACTTTGTTGTCTAAATGTGAATTTAAAACATATATCAAAGGCGAGGAAAGAAAAGAAGGTAACTATTATCTTTTAAATGTAGAGCCAAATCCAAATCAAAGTGCACCTGAGTTTAAAAAACAATTGATGAGACAATTAATTCTGAATCCCAATCATGATGCACTGGTTATCAATTTGAATATGCCTGCTTCTCAAACTAAACAAGCACTGTATGTTGCATCTGAATTCCAAAAAAGTGATATGCAGCTTTATGAAGCAACATTTACAAATGTAAGTGTTGATGTTTTTGAAGATGGTGGAATCCCAATTAAAGGAATTTATTCTGGTGACAGAGCAATTTACATTAAATATACGAATTCTCAACTAACTGAAATTTTCAGCCAAATGAGAGAATTATATTCTGAATTGATTGAAAATGCTGTCAAGTCAGGAACATACAGACAAAAATATGTTCTAAGTATGGATCAAACTGCTACTGCTGATCCACAGTTTGAAGAACATATGCAGCAATTACTCGATGAACAATTTAATAGTTTCATTACAGGAAAAGATTCTGTTATTCCTTTATATGCTGGTATGAAGCTGGATCAGGTTTCTGCTGGTGCTGATTTAGGGCAGAACGCAAGTGTAGCGAATAAATCAGTAAATACTATTAATGATGAAATTTTATCCAAAGTTGGGAGAGCATTTAATCTTCCTAAATCTGTTATGCTAGGTGATTTTGAAAAGGATGATTTAGACAATGTACTGACTTATGGATTAGACAGTATGGCTAATTTGATCTCACAAGCATTCAACCGTAAATGGTATGGCCTGTCAGACTATAAAAAAGGTACTTATTGCCGATTAGATACTTCTAAAGCCAGACATATGGATATGATTTCAATTGCATCTGCATCAAATGGAATCATTTCTTCTGGTATCTATACGATTAACGATGTCAGAAAGAAATTAGATGAGCCAGCAATTGACGAAGAAATAGGTGATGTACACTTCATTACACGAAATTATGCAGTTATTGGATCCGCTTATTTAGAAGATCCAACGAATGTTATCACTGAAGAAACAGGACAGGCACAAGATAATCCTGCTCAGACAAATACAAGTGATCCTAAAGAGGACAAAGGAGAAAATGGAAAATGATTTCAGCTAAAGCAGAAGAAAACGCACTTACATTAAACATCCATGCTTCAATTGGTGAGAGCTGGTGGAAAAGTGATGATAGAGAAGAAGGAATTGTTGAAGATGTTGAAGATCTGCAGAAAATCTTGAATCAGAACAAAAATGCATCAAGAATCGATATCTATATAAATTCACCTGGTGGATCAGTTAGTGAAGGCATCGCAATTTACAATATTTTAAAGAGAACACGTTCATATAAACGTGTTTTTATTGACGGATTTGCCTGTTCTATTGCATCTGTTATTGCTATGGCTGGCAATTCTATTTCGATGCCAAAGAGTTCAATGCAGATGATTCATAATGCATGGACTTGGACAGCTGGAAACGCGAATGAATTGCGTAAAGCTGCCGATGATTTAGACAAAATCAATGAAGTAGTTGTTAATGCATACATGAGCAAATTTAAGGGCACAGAAGAAGAATTAAGAGAATTGCTAGACAACGAGTCTTATTTAACTGCTGAAGAATGTCTGGAATATGGCCTGTGCACAAAAATCGTAGAGGATAACGAAAATACACAAGAAGATGTTAATAGTGGTATTGAAGCCACAACAAATCTGTTCGAGAACAAGCTGAATAAACTTGTATCGATAAAAAATGCTATTAAGGAATTGGATGCGGAGACAGTAAAACCGGAGACAGTCAAAGAAGCTGAAAAAGTGGAGACAGTCAAAGATGGGAAAACAGTCAAAGAAACAAAAGATGCTAACGTAGCAAAAGTAAATGAAATCAAAGCAAAAGTAGATGAAGTAAAAGAAAATGAACTTCAAAGATTTTTTGGTTTCAAAGCAGAATAAGAAAGGAAAAAATAAAAATGAATTTAGACAAGATTGTAGAATCAAATGAAGAATTAGTTGAAGCCATCAAAAACGGTGACACAAAAGGTTTTATTGATAAGCTTTCAAATAGACTGAATGAAAGCGTAGAAGATGCAGTACAGAACGAAGTAATGCAAAAGTATGAAGCACTAAAAGATGAAAATGATGGTGTTATCTTGGCATCTAGAGGTATCAAAGCATTAACTTCTGAAGAAAAGAGTTTCTATAACACATTAATTGACAATTCAAAGAATGAGTTAACAAATTTTGAAGTAGCACTTCCAAAGACAACAGAAAACAAGATTTTCGAAGATATCGAACGAGATCATCCTGTATTAGCTGCAATTGATTTTGTTAACTCTAAGGGTCTGACAGAATGGCTGTTAAACAAGGATTTAGACTATGCATATAAATGGGGGGATTTGAATGAAGCAGTAACACAAGAAGCAAAAGCTGCATTCAGCAAGGTCGAATTTTCTCAGTACAAGCTGTCTTGCTGGATTCCTGTTCCTAAGACAATGCTTGATTTAGGAATGACATGGTTAGACCAGTTCGTTGTTAGATATCTATCTGAAATTATTGCACGTGCGTTAGAAGATGCAATCATTAACGGAAATGGTCAAAAGAAGCCTGTAGGTATGATCAAGACAGTTGATATTGAGAACCAGACAGTACCGGCCGTAGATAAAACTGCAACGAAGATCACTGAATTAAATACAACAACATTCGGTACAATTGCTGCAGCATTAACGGACGGTGGCAAGCGAAAAGTTGCGTCTGTAGATTTAATCTGCAATCCATTAGACTATTGGACTTTAATTTACCCTGCATTGTTCTATACAAATGAAAACGGACAAGTTGTTAAGTCAAATCTTCCAATCAATATCTATCAATCATTGTCCATGACACAAGGAAAAGCTATTTGTGGCTTATTAGATAGATATTTTGCTACTGCTGGATTTGGAACAAAATCAGGAAAGATCGAATATTCTGACCATTACAAATTCTTGGAAGATACACGAACATACAAAGCACGTTGTGTTGCTTATGGCACACCAAAAGACAATACATCTTTCTACTTGTATGACATCACAGGATTGAATGAAGCTGCAATGCCTACTCGTGCTAGAAAAGAAAAGGCAGCCGAAGCTGCTACAGCTAATACTTCAAAAGGCTAATTAGAGAGTGAGGTTAAGATATGTCTACAATTACAGAAGCCGATATGAATAAACTTCTTGAAGAAGAAAAGGCATATCTTGGCATTACGTGGAAAGATGAAACAACTGATACTTTATTAAAATCTTATATCAAAACATCAATCAAAAGACTTGAATCGATCTTTGGCGATTATTTGAACTTTATCGATGGTGAAGAAGCTTATGATCACTTAGGCCATGAGCTTCTTATTACTAGAGTTTTCTATGCCAGAGAAAAAGCACTTGATGATTTCGACAGTAATTTCAGAGGCGAATTATTAACACTTAGAAACTATGGCAAAGTAAAACAATTAATGGCTAGAAAAGAGGAATCAGAAGATGCTAACAAATAACAAAACATATGATGATTCTAATTTGCGAGATCATTTAAAAGTTTTCAATGATGGAGTGGTTGATTTCTATGAAGCAAGTGAGAGAGTTTTAAAGAAACTGAAAGCTCATTTTTATTATGCAGTAGAATCAATCAGCTACGAAACTTATTTAGAAGCCAGTCAGAATTCAAAACGTGACGTAATCGCAATTGCAATTCCTGCTCAAGGCGAAACGATTGAGCATGGTGATATTGCTAAAATCGGTGATAAATTCTATCAAGTGGATCATGTACAATACAAAGATTATAACCTTCCACATTATTACAAAGTTTTCCTTTATGGGTTAGCTAATAAATATGTGGTAGAAACAGGTGAATAATATGAAAACGTTTGAATCATATTATGATTTTTTGACACAGCTTGAAAACGAAACTGGTTATCAAACATACGATCAGAGAACAGATTCAAGTGGTGTTGAAACACCTTATATCGTTGTACAGCGATTATCTAGTAATAACATCCTAGCAGATAATAAGATTCTGGTTAAAAGGGATCAGTTGTCAATCAATCTACATACATATCAGGAAAATCATTCTTCCACAGGAGAAAAGATGATTGCAGAAAAGAAACTAGAAGATTTCTTGGAAAATGGCGGTTATATTTTTGAAAAAGAGGATGATTGGCTTGATGATATCAATCTGTACAAAATTTCTTATGAGGTAGAAATTGCTTATGACTAGAGAAGGAAGAATTGTTTCTATAGATCAATTAGGATCTGAAATCGGTAAAATTTTTGATGAAATTATATCTGAAGATTTACAGGATAAATGTGGTAAAGTCGCATATGAAATTGTAAAGGAATATCGTCCTAAACTTAAAGCACAGGCAAAACAAGATATTAAAAGCAAACGAAACGTGCATGTAAATAACTTTGTATCTGTTCCTAAGAAAGATGGCATGGGTATTTACGGTGCTGTATTGTGGAATAAACAATATACACTTTCTCATTTAGTTGAAGATTCTCATTATGTCTGGGGTGGACATACACACAACGATTATCATTTCTGGAAAGAAATCGCACCAAAAATGAATGAAGAATTTTCAAAAAGATGTAGAGAAGCAGTGCAGAAAGCACTGAAAAAATAGAAAGGAATAAAAAATGTCTAAAGTTAAATTTGGTTTATCAAATATAAAAGTTGCACCAAGAACAGAATCAGAAGGAACAGTTACATACGGAGAAGTTGTAGATATTCCAGGTGCAGTAAATCTTTCTATCGAAAGAAAATCTGATCAAAATATTTTCTATGCTGACAATAAAGCATATTTTACAACAAACAGTAAGAGTTCTGTTTCTTTGGAACTTGAAATTGCAGAAATTGCAAAAGATATCATGCTGAAATATCTTGGATATGTTAAATCAAAGAATGGAACAGTGCTAGAAACAAATACTGCTGTTACACCATCATTTGCTTTAATGTTCCAGATTGAAACAGATGAAAAAGCTAGAAAGGTTTGCTATTACAACTGTACAGCTGTTGAGTCTGATGAAGAATATAAAACACAGGAAGAATCTATTGAGCCTACAACTTCCAAGCTGACTGTAACTGCAATCGGTGAAGATGTATCTGATGTAGTTGTCTTTAGAGAAATTGCTAATTCTGGGGACACAAATTATGCTACATTCTTCAAAACTGTAACAATTCCTACACTGTCAGAAGAAGTTGCACGGTCTATTGCAGCAAGCAAAACTGTAGCTGACTAATCAAGGGAAGTACTTAAAGTACTTCTCTTTTATTAAAGGAGAATAAAATGACAACATACGATCGTTTAATTTTTGGCATGAAGTGTCTAAATGTTTCTCAAATCGGTAGCGGATATGACGGAAGAAATCACTATTCTCATGTCAGCTATGAAGTTGATTTAGCTGGTATGGATAGTGGTGTAGATGTCTGGAGAAACAAGATGCCTAATACAAGATGGTACTGTGCAGGTGCATGGGGAAATGCAAACACAGGAAATACTCGTTTCTTCTGGAGCTATGGAACAGATGGAAAGCCAAAGAAGGTATTATGTGCAGACGGTGCATTAAGATATGTCACTCTTGCGTTAACTCACAGTAGAAGGTCATTTACTGTCGGTAAATTCTATAGCTATAACGAAATCATGTATCAGGAAGGAACTAGCGGATACGCAACAGGAAATCATATCCATCTTGAAATTTGTGGTGGACACACTCGCACGAAAGTGCGGAATAGAAAAGGCGGATACAATCTTGCGAATATGTTAAGAGCGAATAAATGTTTGTTCTTACTTACAGGCTATTCTTATATTAAAAATGCTGGCGGTTTGAGCTGGAAAACAGCAAGAATTGTTCCTTATACAGATAGTTCATCTTCTTCAAAAGATGCATTTCAGAAAGGCTACGAAAAAGGAAAAGCTTTCACAACAAAAGTCAATCTCAATTTAAGAAGTGAACCTAACACATCTAGCAAGGTGCTTTTAACGATTCCTAAAGGAAAGAAATGCTATTACTACGGATATTATCGAATGGTTAATAATGTCGTTTGGTTTAGGGTTTCTTATGGTGGCAAAGAAGGATATATCTACGGATATAAATACAAAGTTGATGAAAAAGCACCATATATTACAGGCTTAACAATCAACGGAAAGAACGTATAAACGGAGTAAAACCGAGTAGAACGGAGTAAATTATGGTATTAAATGATAATGTTTATAAAGTATTAAAGTGGCTGGGATTAATCGTACTTCCTGCAATTGCTACATTGGTTAAAGCAGTATTTCCAGTTTGGGAACTGCCTTATGCTGATGCAATTGCTATTACATGCACTGCCGTAGGAACTTTTATCGGAACAATCATCTGCGTTTCTTCTGCAAATCTTAAATCAGAAATGGCAGAACAAGCTGTTTATGTTTTAGATACAGATGCAAAAGAAGAAACAGCAGAAACAAACGAAGAAGCAAAGGGGTAATCAATGCCTGCACCAATAAGCCAAGAAGTATGGGCGGTAATTGCTCAATGGATCGTTTATGGTGCATCTGTTACTGGTGCAGTAATGGCAATCGCAAAATTCGTCACATGGTGCCGTTCAAAAACAACCATTGCAAAGCTGGAAAAAGATATTATGAGTCATTCAGAAATGCTTGATCGAGACAATAAACGTATTAAAGCTTTAGAACGACATATTACTGACATTGACGGAGATTTGCGTGACATGCATGTTTTATTACGATTAAACACAAAAGCACAGCAAGCAATTATGAAATCATTGCTTGATGGAAATAACAAAGATGGTATTCAAAAAGTATCAGATGAGATTCAAGAATATTTGAATCAGCAAATCTGATACTTTTTAAGGAGGATCAAATGAGAACTTTAAAATTTAATGATGATACTTTTTCAATTGCTACAACTGGAGAAGTGATCATCATTTGCATGGAAGAATTACATTCTGATTTTTTAAGATTATGCAATGCATTTCAGACAAGTTTTGCAAGTGGTAATATCCCCCCATTAGATATTACTGCCAAAATTATGTATTGCATGATTAAGGGTGCTGACAGAAATTCTTTTAAAAACTATGAAGAATTCATGAAAGCAAACAAGAAACTTTCTCCATTTGTTGATATAGAAAATATCACTGCAATGATGAATGAAATCAATGATACTTTCGTATCAGATGAAGAAGAGAAAGAAGAAACGGAAAATCAGAGCAAAAAAAAAGAACAGAAGTAATCAGTTCTAGTGACTTTATTTTAGCGTGTTTATCATTGAAACTTACTTTATCAGATTTTAGGAGTTTATCGATAAGCACGCTATTTTCATTATTAAAAGCAAAAATAAAAATGAATTCAAAATATGAAAGCAAGTCAATCAATAAATCATATCAAAAAGGAACACAAACAGATATTGATGCATTCTTTGGCTGATATAAATAGAACGGAGGTTGAAGGATGGCAAAAGAAGAACTAGGGATGAAAATCACCCTTGAAGCAGATGCTAAGAATTTAGAAAATGCATTAAGGAAGCTTAAATCTGATCTTACTTCTATAGACAAACAAGGCAGAAGCTTAAAAAATGCAATTAAGTTTGATCCTTCAAACGTTAGCAATTACGCAAAAGTAATTGAAAATTTAAACAGCAGACAGGATACTTTATCTAAAACAATCCAAACAAATAAAGAAAGATTAGTTGTTTTAAATAAGCAATATGAACTTCAAAAAGAATCTGCAAATGCTGCAAAAGATGGCTATAACGGAATTAATACTGCACTTAAACAGCTGGAAGATTTGTATGGTAAAAATTCTGATGAAGTAAAAATCTATAAGGAAGCATTAGACGAGCAGAAAAAAGTTGTTGATAAATCAGAAGATTCTGAAAAAAACTTTGCACAGCAAATTGATAGAACAAGCAAAAAAATAGCAGAATCAGAAGCTGAACTGACTAAAACAAATTCTGAATTAGTTAAATATGGAAAAACAACAGATGATGCTGGAGATGAAACAAAAAAGTTAGCAGAAAAAGAAAAGGAAGTTACTGAAAGAACGCAGCAACTGAATGACAGCTTTTCCAGCACTAATATCGTTATTGCAAATCTTGTTGCCGATGGAATTAAAAAGCTGGCAACTGAATTAAAAGATTTATCAAAAGAAGTTGTTGAAACTGGATCTGGTTTTGAAGATGCTATTAAAGGATTGGCATCCATTCTCCAAGAATCTAGTGATTCTTATGTTATTCGTGACCTTGCGGACTATTTTGAAGAATTAGGAACACAATCAGCTTATTCCGCAACTGAAATTGCAAACAATGCTCAAATACTAGCGAACGCTGGTTATGAATCTGATCAGATTAAAGACTCCATAAAAATTATTGGTGAATTAGCTGCTGGTACAGGTGAAGATTTTGAAACAATGGCAAACATCGTTGTAGATGGTCTTGCTGCATTTGGAATGAGTTCACAGGAAGCAACAAGATTTTCAGATGCATTAGCTAAATCTGCGATTTCTTCCAATACTAACGTTACACAAATGGGAGAAGCATTTAAATACGTTGGTGCAGTCGCTGGAACAATGGGTTATTCAGTTGAAAGCGTAGGTGTTGCGTTAGGTGCAATGGCAAACCAAGGTGTTAAGGCATCCAATGCAGGTACTACGCTAAGAAGCATCATCTCAAGACTTGCAACAAACACAAGCAAAGCCAGAGATGCGATTGAAGATCTTGGAATTTCTTTCTTTGGTGCAGATGGAATTGCTGGTACTGCCGATGATACAACAGGTGTATTAGATGAATTGCGTGCTGCAATGGCAGGAATGAACGATGAACAGAAATCAACAATTGAAAAATCTGTTGCAGGTCAAAGAGGTCTAGCTGGTTTAGCTGCAATTGTCAATACATCTACAGATGATTGGAATAAATTAAAACAGGAAGTTCAGGAATGCAATGGTACAGTTGAACAAATGGCAGAAACCCGTTTAGACAGTTATTCTGGTGATGTCAAAAAATTAAAGAATCAGTGGGAACAAACTGCATCTACAATGTACCAAGAGGTTGAACCTTCGCTGCGTAAAGTTGTTCAAGCGTTAACTAATCTGATGAAAACAGATTTCTTTAAGAAAGATGTCAAGAAAATTGCCAGGGGATTTGGTGATGCGTTAGAAAAAGTTGCAGATATTACTTCTGATTTAAATCCAAAAACGATAGCTGCTGCGGCAAACTTAGCCAAGATGGCAACAACATTTGCTGCTACAACTATAACGATTAACAAAACTTCAAAAGCAATTAGTGGAGTTGTTGATACAGGAAAAGGCTTAAAAAGTTTATTTTCTGTACTCAAAATGACAACAAGTGAAGCAACTTCTGCTGCTTCTGGATTTAGTGGTGTTTTATCTGTTCTAGGCAATAATATGGGTTTAGTAACTACTGGTGTAGGTTTAGCAACTGCTGCAGTAGTTGGTATTGTAGCTGGTATGAAAGCTGCACAAGAGACTCATATGGAAGAAATGAATGCATTGTATGGATTGAGCAATGCTACAAAAGAAACGATTGAAAACGTTAATTCTTTATCAGAAAGCTATATTTCATTGCAGGAATCCAGTGCACAAAACGCATTAGCAATTACAAATGAATATGGCTATTATGAACAATTAGCTGCGGAATATGACAGTATTAAAGCTAAAGGTGATGCAATAACCACAAGTGATCAGCAGAGAGCAGACACGATTTTAAATGTTCTTTCTCAGGCATTAGGAATTGAAAAAACACAGTTAGAAGAGCAAATTACTACAGAAGGTAATTTAACTAACGCAATTGCTCAGACAATTGAAATGAAGAAAGCAGATGCATTATTAACTGTTTACCAAGATCAATATGCAGAAGCTATTCAAAAAGTTTCAGAGGCTACACAATATCAAACAGAACTGTTAGCAACTAGAGAGGAGCAACAGGGAAAAGTTAATGCGTTAACAGATCAAGCAACTGCATTACACAATCTTTTATCTGATTCTGAAAATCTGACTTCTGAAAAGGCAAAAGAGTTATCAGATAAATATTCCGAGGTTTTAGGATCACTGAGCGTTGCACAGAATGGCTTGAAGTCAACCGATGATGCATTAGCAACAAATAAAGCAACATTGGAAGATTCGCAAGCTACAATTTCTAACTACGAAGCATTAGTTGGTGCTGCTGCAAGTGGAAGTGCCGAACAAGTTGAAAGTGCAGTCAATAAAATGACAGGCAACTTTAAGACTGCAAATGATGCATCATACGAATCACTGTATAAACAGACACAGAACTATAAAACACAATGGCAAACTGCTAAAACTGAATATGATTCTGGTAGCAAAACAGTCACAAAGTCTCAAGTAGACATGTATAAAAATTTATATGACATGTCAAAAACTGAAACTGATAAAGCACGTAAACAGATGAGAGAATACGGAAAGAATCAATCTAAAGGTGCTGAAGAAGGTATTAAAGATGGCAGACCTGCATTAGTTCGAGCTACAGAAGAGAGTGCTAGAGCAGGTAATCATAAGTACGCATCTACAGCAGGTGTTAATTCACCTTCTACTATTTGGAGACAGTACGGTGTTTGGCAAGCACAAGGTGCTATTAATGGCTTAGATAGTATGCAAGGGCGAGTTGCTGCTGCCGCTAGTAGATTAGCATCTGCTGCAAATAATGCATACAGGAGAAAGCTAGATATTAATTCTCCATCTAAAGTTATGTATCAAAATGGTGTATGGACTGCTGAAGGTGCAATTGAAGGTATGGATTCTCAAATAACAGAGATTGCTAAAAAAGGCAGAGAAATGGCACAAGTATTGAATGATAGTGTGAGTGGCTATATTGATAGCGGTTCTTTAAATACAACTCACAATTATGACAATTCTACTTATTCGCCTAATGTGATTATTAATATCACTCAAAGAGATGGCGAAGATGCTAATACATTAGCTAAACGTGTTTCAGAAATCATCAATAATGAAGTTGATAGAAAGAGAGCAGCATGGAAGTAAGAAAAAAATTTTTATTCGATGGAAAATCATCATTGGATTTTGGATGCTATATATCAGAATCCGATACTTTTAATTCTGCATCTAAAACACAAAGTAAAATATCTGTACCAGGAAGAAATGGAGATGTTATTGTTTCTGATAATAGATACGATAACGTTTCATATTCTATTAAAGTTGGAATGTACGGAACTAGTGAAAATGATTTGCATTATAAAATCAGAAAATTAAGATCATATCTTTTATCTAGAAAAGGCTATTGCAGACTGGAAGATGATTATCATTCTGATGAATATAGAATGGCACAATTTGCAAATTCTATCGATTTTGATATTACAAATTTAATTGTTGGTGAAGCAACACTAACTTTTGATGCGAAACCACAGCATTTTTTGAAGAGTGGTGAAACAAAATTAGAATTTACTGCAAATGGAAAAATTGAAAATCCAACTTATTTTGAAAGCAATCCTTTATTAAGAGTTTACGGCCAAGGCAAATTAGAAATTGGGAGTGGATTAATTAAAATTAAAATTCCTTCTTCTGTTTCTTCAAACTATATTGATATTGATTGCGAAACTTGGAATTGCACTGAAGAATCTAAAAACATGAACGCTTATGTTACTGTTTCTAAAAATGGAACAGAACATTATTTTCCTACATTAGAAGAAGGAACAAATCAAGTTGTTTTAGGCACGGGGATAACAAAAGTTGAAGTTATACCAAGGTGGTGGTTATTATGATACCTATTTTATATGAAGGAACAGAAACAGAATTTACATCGCAAGGTTTAGGATCTCTTTCTGATGCTACATCTTGTACAATTTCAGAGGAAATAAATAACACATATGAGTTAGAAATGAACTACCCAATGACAGGAGTTCATTTTTTTGATATCAAAGTTGGAAGAATTATTTTAGCAACACCAGCACCAAGAAAAGAATCAGAACCTTTTTCAATCTATAAAATCAGTAAGCCTATAGATGGAATTGTAACAATCTATGCAGAACATATCAGCTATAGATTGTCTTATATTCCAGTCAAACCATTTAGTGCCAGCAATTGCTATGAGGCATTGAATGGATGCGTTGAAAATTCGCTGGAAGATAATCCGTTTACAGTCTGGACTGACAAAGCATTGAATATTAATTTTTCTTTTAATAAACCGCAATCATTTAGATTGTGCTTAGGTGGTGTTGAAGGTAGTATTCTTGACACCTATAGAGGTGAATATGAATTTAATAGATTTACTGTTAAATTGCATACGAATAGAGGATCACTAAAAGATACTGCAAAAATCATCTATGGTAAAAATTTAACTGATTTAAAACAAGAAGAATCAATTGAAAACACAGTAACAGGAATCGTTCCTTATTGGCATTCTACAGTTACACAGACAAATGATGAAGGAACATCAACAAGTGAATCAGTTGAAGTTGTTGTCACACTTCCAGAGTATGTTCTCGAATCAGAACATGCAGATAAATTTCCTTATAGAAGAACAGTAGTTGTTGATTTAAGTGAATACTTCCAGGAACAGCCAACAGTAGATGAATTACGTACAAGAGCAAATCAATATATGAAAGATAATCTAACAGGATTACCAGCTGTTTCTCTAACAGTTAGCTTTATTGATTTAGCAAGATCTGAAGAAAATAAAGATTTTGCAAGTGAACTTGTTTATTTAGGCGATCAAGTTCCTGTTTATTTTGAAAAGCTTGGAATTGCTGCTAAAGCAGAAATCACAAGTGCTATTTATGATGTTTTAGCAGACAGATATGATTCACTGACATTAGGAACAGTTTCTTCTTCTCTTTCTAAAACACTAAATGAAATTTCAAAAAAACAAGATACAGTTGTTACACAAACAAATTTGCAGAGTGCGTTGATTTTAGCTCAAAAAGTTATGTCTGGTGGTGCTGGTGGCTATATTGTCACAAAATACTTTAATGGCCATCCTTCTGAAACATATTATGGTGATACAGATAATGTTGATACGATGGTTAATGTTATTCGCATCAATAAAAACGGAATTGCTTTTTCTAACAGTGGAATTTCCGGTCCTTATGTTTCTGCTTGGACGATTGATGGAAAATTCAATGCAGATTTTATTCAAGCTGGTAAAATTAGTGGATCTTTCATTGAAGCAAATAGCATCACAGTAGGAAAACTATCTGATGAAGTAAAAGCGGATATCAGTAATGCAAAAGAAGGTGCTGAAAAAGCAAACAATAGCATTATAGACTTGCAGAAACAGATTGATGGAGTTATCGAATCTTGGAGTGCTGATCCAGTTCCAACGTTAACGAATTACCCTGCATCTAGTTGGACAACTAATGAAGATAAAGAAAAGCACATTGGTGATTTGTACTATGATAAGAATAATAAGTGCTATAGATTCATGCAGAACAGCGATGGATCTTTTGCTTGGAAACTGATTGCTGATACTGATGTGACTAAGGCTATTGCCGATGCACAAAAGGCTCTCGATGCTACAGATCAGAGCGTTACAGGAGTTACAACTGAGTATTATGCATCCACAAGTGCTACTGAGTTGAAAGGTGGCTCATGGAGTGAAGATAGACCTGCATGGACTGAATCTAACTATATTTGGAGTCGAACTAAGACAACAACTAAAGCTGGAATTACCACATATAGCAGTCCATCGTGTATTCAAGGAAATAGTGGTACAGACGGTAAAGATGGTATTTCACCAACTGTAGCTATCTCTAAATCAGATGGCAGTACAACGATCACTATTACGGATAAGAACGGAACTCATTCACAGACTGTTAAAGACGGCATTAATGGTACTCCTGGAGCTACAGGTGCTGACGGTAAGGCTTCTTACTTTCACGTCAAGTATTCAAATGATGGAGGTAAGACTTTTACACCTAACAATGGCGAAGAAGTCGGTGCATACATTGGTACGTACAGTGACTTCGAAATAAAAGATAGTACTAGCGTATCAGCTTATACTTGGGCAAAGATTAAAGGTGAACCAGGTGTTAAGGGAGAAAAAGGTGCTGACGGAACATCTGTAAAAATCACAGGTAAGTCAGTTACTTACCAAGCATCTACTAGTGGTACGACAACTCCTACAGGTGCTTGGGTAGCTAATCCACCAACAGTTGCTAAAGGTCAGTATCTGTGGACTAAAACTGTTGTAACTTACTCAGATGGCAACTCGACAACAGCTTATTCAGTTGCTTACCAAGGTACTAATGGTGCAAACGGTCAAAATGGAACCAACGGTAGAGGTGTAAAGTCTACTGAGGTTGCTTATCAGATATGGGCAAATGGTACAACAACTCCTAACGGTGCTTGGTCTACATCCGTTCCAGATACAACAGCAGATAAACCATATTTATGGACACGTACTATCATCACTTATACCGACAACACAAAATCCACATCGTATTCTGTTGGCTCAACACTCAAAGGAGTAAACGTTGGTGGTAGAAATTTGTTGAGAGGTTCCTCAAAATGGGCTGAAAAATCTCCTTGGCAGTGCCAAGTTGCGACAAAGGATGTTGCGGCTGAAGCACATCAAATGAAGATGGAAGCATCAATAGAAAATGGAAAAACATACATTTTGCAAGCTACAACAGATGGAGTGTGGGGAAATCATATTACAGATGGTAGTGGGAATGGTGTTACACATATATATTGCTATTTTAGAACTCAAGAAAATGTTGATAGTAATAATCTAGATGTTTATACAAGAGCTCAGGCTGCAATTAAGTATACCGAAGGATGGATATCTCCTGTAGATATTTCTACAAATCATGGCATCTGGAAAATTGAGATTCCAGAAAAAGATAGTAACTATGGCAATACTAAATTTGTATCCATGACATTACGTATTGATGTGCATGGCGATGGCAAAACCGTATATCCTGTGAAATATTGGAATTTTAAACTCGAGCTTGGTAACATCGCAACAGACTGGACACCTGCTCCAGAAGATGTGGATGCTGATATCAGCAATGCACAGACATCGGCAGACAAGGCTCAGACAAACTCAAGTACTGCTCAACAGGCAGCAAATGATGCACAGAGTACAGCAAATGACGCTTTAAATAAAGCTAATTCTGCACAGGCATCTGCAAACAGTGCTATTAAGTCCTATCAAGATGCAATTAATAAAGCTAAAGATGCACAGATATCTGCTGATAGAGCAACAGAATTGGCGAATGGAGCACAGCAAGGTGTAAGCAACATTGAACAGGTCGTAAAAATTGATACACAAGGTGTGCGAATCTACGAAAAAGAAAATTCGAAAAACTATGTTCATCAGAAAAGTGATGGCTCTCACTTCTATACAAACAATGCAGAAAATGGTGTTCTTGGCCCAGACAGTAGAATGAACAATCTAGCTGTTAACGATTACTTCATGAGTGCATCTCACAGAATGGAATATGGCAATGTACTGAATCAAGATGCTTCTGTGTTCTATCACATTGGAAAGCTGAAGAAGGTGGTGCAGTAGTATGGCAACAGAAAGACGTTCACATGCATTATCTGCATATTCTTCTATCCATGTGTATGCTGATGAAACACAGGTCGATATTGCAAACAACCGTTCGTATGTAAGTACTGAATTGTGGATTAATGGTTCAAGCTATAAAGCACACAATGTTGATTGTAATGTAACAGGTGGTGGTGGATATACAAATTCATATTTGACTGCTAATGGCTGGGTTAAGTTAGTAAGTGGTGGATTTTGGGCAAATCACAATGCAGATGGAACAGGTTCAGCAGTTGTAGGCTCATATTACTCATCTGGATATGGAAGCATGCCTTATGGAGAGTTTACTTTACCTCTCAGTACTATCCCAAGAGCTTCACAGCCATCTATCAATACATACCCTAATAACAGTCCAAATATTACTGCTGGGGTTGCATGTACTATTCACATGAATAAGCATGCAAACTTTACTCATAAAGTATCTTATTCTTTCGGAAAGAAGAGTGGAGTAATTGCTACAGGAGTTGTAGACAATTGTTCATGGACACCACCAACATCATTGCTTGACCAAATCGGAACAGAAACAGTTGGATATGGTGGAATATCTGTCGAAACATATAGTGGTTCTACAAAGATTGGCGAAACAAAAACATGTAATTTCAATCTGCATGTGCCTAATGATTCAAATCCAATTATTGGAGATATTTCACTTGTGGAACAACATGCAGGTGTAAAGGCAAAGAATGATAGTGTTACTGTGCAACAGATTTCTAAAAAACTTGTATCTGTTCCTGTAACAGCTAAGTATTCAACGAGCATCAAATCAGTAGTCTGTGATGGTGTTGCATTAACTAACAATAATGGAACTTATACAGGTTATGTCTCAAATAAGAGTAATGGAACATACACTGTAACAGCTACAGACAATCGAGGTCTACAGTCAACAGTTACTGTAAAGCAGACGTATTATGCTTATTCAAAGCCATATGTTACTGCTTCATTGAAGCGTGAGAGTGATACATCTCAAAAAGGAACATTAAGTGCTAGTGGTACATATTCTACTATTCTGAACAACACTGTAAGCATGACCATCAAACGTAATGATGCAAGCAGTGCAACATCTGTAGCACCAACATTAAGCAATGGAAATATAAGTTTCAGCAAAGCGTATACTGACTTGTATTACACATTGTCCTTCTCGATTGTAGTAACAGTGACAGACAGCTTTGGTGAAAGTATGTCAGCTACTGCTTATTTAGGTGTCGGACAGTACGCATTTGCAATGATTAAGCAAGGTGTTGTTCTTGGGCCAGACAGCTATCTGTTCGATAAGCAGAGTGTAATTAGGTCGGTTTTAGATTTCTTCTATCCTGTAGGTACTATCTACACAACAGAAGATAAAGACTTTAATCCAAGTACAAGATGGGGTGGAACATGGGAGCTGATTAAAGACCGAATGATTATCGGTGCAGGCAATTCATATGCAGTTAAGTCTACAGGTGGAGAAGCAATGCACACATTAACAGGAAAAGAAACTCCACCTCACAACCACACTTCCCCCATTCGCATCCAATGGTATAACGAAGTACGTAATGGTGTAATGTTTACAGGGTGGGGTGCATCAAATGCACAAGTAGACTATACAACACAATATACAGGGTATGCAGGGGAAGGACATGCACATAATAACCTGCCACCATACTACAGTGCTTATATTTGGAGAAGAACAGCGTAAAGGAGACTTATGAAGTTAATATTATCTGATAAAACAGAATTAAGTGTAATTGAGTACAACACAGAAAATGATTTGAAGTTTGTTCTTAGTGACACAACAATTGAAGATTTGAAGAAGGTATGCACTACAGAGAATCTTGCAACAGTTCAGCTAGTAGATACTGTAAATCACATGATTTACGGAGAGTTCAACATTGATGGCTCTAGAGAGACTTCCATTGAATCTAGTGAACAGATCATTGCGGAATTCTACGACCGTGCACTTGGTAAAGAGATTACTCTAAATACAGAAGTAAATCAGATTACAATTCATTTGGTTGAGCGTACTCTGACAGATAAAGTCAAGGATCTTTCAGAACAGTTAACTCAAGCACAGGCAGACATTGCATATATCAGTGTTCTATCTGACATTGACACGGCAACTACTGAGGAGGAAACACCAAATGAAAGCAGTATTTGATTTAGCTAAGAAGTACTACCCTACTTATTGGAGTAAGGAACGATTGAATGTTCTGTTAGCAAAGAAGAAGCTCACGCAGAAAGAATACGATGAGCTTACAGTAGTGTCTAAAGATAAAATTATTGGAGACAAGAATGACACATCAAGTTCCTTGGAATAAAGTTATTCTAGAAGAATTCATCCGTATAGGATGTCTAAGCGAAACTGAAGAAATGATTATGCGTACAAGAGTACATGGATGGACTATCACCAAGCAATCGTATGAATTTAATATGAGTGAATCCAATATCAAGAAGATAATTGCACGCTTAAAGAAGAAATATGATAACGTAGAAAAGTACAGTCCTCTATTACCGCCTAGAAAACATTGTGCAAAAGAACTATACATGGATGAGAACTGAGAAGCAGAAATGCTTCTCTTTTTTTATTTATATAGAAACTTTTATTATACTTTTTCGATACTTTTAATTATCAATTTACTCTACACTATTATTTTTCTCTAAATCGCTTAATAAG
>ERZ1026866.609-NODE-609-length-21042-cov-5.909134_pt1 | contig 21042 bp, 17 predicted proteins | sample MGYA00380163_ERZ1026866 | MGnify/ENA primary metagenome ERZ1026866 (study PRJEB33269, sample SAMEA4719799) | human gut metagenome | biome: human-associated habitat; feature: organic feature; material: feces | place: Cameroon | collected 2013-10 ...
GATCAGGATGTATTCGGCTGTCGATTGGCCTCTCAGGCGGCGGGTAAATCTGGGAGATACCCCCCCCCGAAAGGAATTTCCGATGCATGCATATGCGGCTCCTCTCATTCATGGGAATGCAAAATCGTCTCTAGCTTATAGGCTGAGTCGATGAAGGATGTGCTGTTGCCGCTGCGGCATGATTGCTGTGACGCGGAGTGACTGAAGATGATGACTAAAGAAATCGATCAATGAATGGAAAATCGGAGATATCAAAGTCGAGCTGGGTCTAGATGCCAGCGTGAGCGGGATATCCGCGAGACCGGTTAAGCGCGTTTAGATTGAGGAAGATGACTAAAGAAATCAGTCGATGAGAGAAGAACTATAAAAATCAGTCTGGTTGTCCGGGGAAGATGAGCGGTCCGGTTATAAGGACCGGTTGGGGTAAACCGGCATCTTTGAGACTAATGGGAACCCGGTGAGACTAATGGGAATCATCATCGGCTTCGCCGATGCATCTGATGCTGCTGAAGCCTCCGAGGTTTCGGGCTGGCTCGAAAGCGTATTTCTTTCCGCGCCAGACGTAGAAACCGTTCTCGCGAATCGCCTCGAGGTCGGTTGGTTTCACGCAATGGCCGTCGGCCCTCACCTTGAAAGTCGTTCCGCATCCCGAAATCAACGTCCATGAACCGTCTTTCGACCAATGGTTCGACGTGCAGGTAAAGGACTTCCTGTTCTTTGTGAGCTTCAGAGGCTGGCCGCATTTGGGGCATAGGCCATATATATCGGCGTAGACCTTCTCCTGCTTCTCGAATGCGTTGTCCAGCACCGCATTCGCCTCGCGCTTCGTCAGATGTTCGACATCAATGGCCTCGGCACCATCGCCCAGCATGTGCTTTATCTGCCCAATCTGGGCGCTCGAGGCGGTCTTGTCGCCCCACTTTTTGACAGCCTCTGCGTCCCACAGGGATCTATCGCGAGATGGAACAGGATAGTGATCGAGCCAACGGCGCACCGCGGACTCGGCCGTATTCTCGTCATCGTATTCGCGGACCGTCTTCTGGTTGCCGATAAACTCAACCGTGACATGGTAGAGGATATCGGGAGCATGCATGCGAACCGACCAGCCGATACCGCGTATGACCTTTGAGCCGTCCGCGCGGCGAATCCAGGCGATATTCTGGCTGGAAGCGGTGAGATCAACTTTGCGGACGGATAGCACCCAGCCCTCGGGGGTGTCCTCTGCCGCCTCGATACGGTCTCGCATGCCCGACAAGGGCCCGCGGACGGCCCTTTGCTCGTTCTCATCGAGCTCGCTCGGGTCGATGCCGATTAGGCTCGGGGCCGTGCAGATATCGTTCCTGTCCGAATCACCCACGCAGTCTATCAGCAACAGGTCCTTCTTCTTGTATCCCGTCTCAGGGTCCTCGTAGAGGCGCAGGCCGCGCCCGACCATCTGCGTGTATAGGGTCGAGTTTCGGGTCGGTCGCGCAAGCAGGACCGTCTCGATGAGGGGCATATCGGTCCCCTCAGTGAAAACACCGAAATTGATGATGACGGGAATCTTTCGGGCGGTGAAGTCGGCGATAATCTGCCGGCGCTCGTCCATCGGCGTCTTGCCGTCGACGACCACGGCGCCCTCAATGAGGTCGGCGAGCGCATAGGCGTGCTTCACCGACGAGGCGAATATCAAGGTCTGTCCGCGATGGAACTGGCGGTAGGCCTCGGCTACCTGCGCGTTCGATTTCGGGCGGTTCACGGCGTCATTCAGGGCGCTCAGCTGGAAGTCTCCCGCCACGCGCTTCACGCCCTTGGTTGACCACTCGACCTCAACCTGCATGCAGTCGATATCGCAGAGGTAGCCGTGACGGATGCCCCAGAGGAGATCGCGCTGGAAGACGATGTCCTCGAAGACATCGTCCAATCCCCTACCGTCCCCTCGGTTCGGGGTCGCGGTAAATCCGATATGAAGGCGGGGTTGCAGGTAATCGACTATCTTCTGATACGTGGGCGCCAGCGCATGATGGGCCTCGTCGGTCACAATGAGGTCGAAATCGCCCGGCTTAAAGTTTCGCTGGAGACGAGTGCCGCGCGATAGAGTCTGCACCGAGCCGGATACGACCGGCTCGCCGTCCGAATGGCGCTCGGCCTTCTCGATTCCCACAGGGCAATCGAAGTATTTGACCGGCTGCGCCACGAGCTCGTCCCTGTGGGACAGAATCAGCATGCGGCCGCGGCGATGGATATTCGCGAAGGTAACGGTCTTACCCAAACCGGTCGCCATCTGGACCAAATGGGCACCGCTATCGAGGTTATCGATTATGTCGATACATTCCGCTTGGTAGTCCCTTAATTTCAAACCGCTCGCGGACATGTGGCTCCTATCCCATGGAGGCCTTGCCGCGGATCGTGGTATGGGTAATCGGCATTTGATCTGCGGCAGCTCGGCCATGAAGTCCGGCCCCTTGACCAGGCGGCGATACGGCACTCGGATTTCAAAACCCTAAAGACCCTTTCCCTCCCGAAATCGACCATCAGCAGGAGACGTAGTCTGCTTAAAACCGCCTAGATCGATCTCATCTGGGTACTCGGTATCCAAAATGGATCCCGTCATCCTTTGCGCCTTTTCGCCGTGTTTGAGCACTTGCGGACTCTTTCAGGCCCTTAGTGGCCACGTCCTCCGCGCTCGGCGCTTACCGATGCTGATCAGGCATCGGGTCGCGCGGCAGGCAACCGGATAGCTCAAGAATAATCGGTCAGGCGATATTAGGTTGTCGTGAAGGCGGCGGGGCGATATGCATATAGCGTAGGCTTGCGTAGCGCGATAGCTCAAAACGAACGGTAGGAACAATAGCGGCTAGGTAGACGAACAAGTAGATGAATAGGGCGCAGATAAATTTGTCTTAGGATTTGAATGAAATGTGGAGACGGCACGCGCTGCCGTCCAGCGGCGGCATCGCGTGCGTCAGCTGCGGAAACGGGGAAAGCGAGAATAATGAAGAGAGTCTGATCGTGCGGTGGATAAACCACGGCAAAGGTGAGAATTGTATGGCGGCATGGCGTTGATAACGCCACGGCTGACAGGTAGCCGGGCAGAAATAAGAAAAAGAATGATAAAGAACGCAGTAAGTTTGCGATACGTGGGATGAAAAACAATAATAACAACTCGCGATACTGCGGGGCGCCTTTTGGGGGCGCCCCGCATGTTTTACTGGGTGGCTGGGATTGAAACGCCAAAAGAAAAGCCCGCGCGGTGTGGCGCAGACTTTTCGCTAGACAGGCTTAAAGACAAGTTAGAAGCAGAAAGCCGCATAAACAATCATTGTTCTGCTTGCATTTGCCGTAGGCTCGGTAGGCCCGGCCGATGAAACCTGTTTATCATAATTGTCAACAAACCGAGTTGAGCTCCCTGGCGCTGCACTCCTCGTAAGGGCTTTCGGGTGCAAGTTAACGCAGGCGCGACCCTCGTACTGGACACCCTCAGCGCCAAGCCAAGAATAGCCCGTCCAGCTTGGCCAGATATTATTGGGATCCTTCGTGATTTCGGAACGGCTGAGCAAAAAGAGTTTGTCGGTCGTCGTGGTCACAGCAGCGTTCTTGTCCAAACCGCCGATGTTGTTCGTGAGCTTCCTGACTGATTTCACCTTGGACTGTAAATCAGCAGGAAGCATATTCCAGATCTCGCCGCCGTTCATCTTCTGGCGCAGTTCCGACTTCTCCCAGCCGCCGACGTTGGTGTCCGTGGCGTTCATACGTGCAGAAGTAGTGAGGCCAACATAGCCGCCAGCGCCAGTTGTCAAGAACGTCAGGCCCGCCTTGCCCGAACCGTCCGCGAGGTCATCGTGGTTTATGCCGATGATGCTGTATTGCATCGTCCTGCCGTCCGTGAGCTTTACCGACCATTTCGTTCCCGCATCCATGGCGGCCTTGGCCTTCGCGTAGACCACAGAGGACGTCCCGTTCTTGGCGATGTCGATGGCCGCCGCCTTCTGCTCGTCGAGCGTCCAGTCCTTGGCCTCCTTCTGCGCGACGGTCTTCATCGCCTCGCGGAGCGCCTTTTCCTCGTCGCTCATGAAGCTGTCCCCGTCGGTGCCGGAGTCGACCGTGTTCGTGACCTGGCTGAACTGGTTTCGAATGGCTCCGGAAATCTGCGGTCCCGCGAACACCACCACCAGACCGATGACGGCTGCGATCAGTACGTACTCGATAATCGATTGGCCTCGGAGGCGGGCATTCCTAGGAGATACCCCCCCCCGAAGGTTAATTGCCGCTGCATGCATATGCGACACTCCCTTCGTATGGGGATTGATATTGCATACGGGAGCGTACGATGCAATACCTAGCTCGCGTCCTCTCTTGCCGCTGCGGCATTAGTCAAGTTTGGTAATTTTGATTCTCGAACTTAGATTCGAAATCACCTTTTAGGAGACTTCAATCATTTGGCTAATTAGGGTAAAGTTCAGATATTCCGAAAGGAATCCAGACTCGGCTGGTAAACCTGACGTTCGGCGCGGTGTACGTGGACGCGCCTGGAGAGCTTGACCTCGAGTACGTTCAAGCCTAGGGGCCTAAGCCCCCCCCGCGCCTAGACTTCCGTCTAGGAGAGCAGACTGGCAGGCAGCAACCGAGAATCAATGAGGGCGCGAAAGCGCCCTCATTTGTTTAGAAAGATGATACTGCTGCCGCGGCAATATCAATGAGGGTAAGCAAAAAGCCCCGCGCGGGGTCGCACGGACCTGCATCAAGAAGATTAGAAGCAGAAGACCACTCGCAGCTTGGTGACTTTTGAGGCGGCACATTCATGCGTAAGAATGCGGGTATCCACTGAGAGGGATGCCTTCATCAATTTACCTCTGTAATAGCTCTGAGAAGATACGGTTCTAACTGGATAGCCGAGGAGGCCTTTGCAATATAGTGAACCTTCTTTGCAGCCATAATCGTTCGACTCTCCCGTCACCTCCGCATAGGAAGGCAGGAACAGCTTGTCAGCAGTCTTTGTAAGCGCGGGCGAATCATTGTTGGACTCCTTGGAGACAGTCGCGACCTTACTTTGGAAATCGGAGGGAAGAAGGCTCCAGATCTCGCCTGAGTTCATGTTGGCGCGGAGCTCAGAGGCCTCCCAGCCGCCGTCATTGGTATCCGTTGGGTTCAGTCTTCCCTTGATGCTGTCACTCCATTCGGTGAAGAGCGTCAGTCCGGCCTTGCCGGAGCCGACCGCAAGGTCATCGTGGTTGATGCCGATGATGCGGTACCGCATGGTCTGGCCGTTCGTGAGCCTGACCGACCAGGTCGTTCCCGCATCCATCGCGGCCTTGGCCTTGGCGTATACGACCGAGGACGTTCCGTTCTTCGCGATGTCTGTGGCCGCTGCCTTCTGCTCGTCGAGCGTCCAGTCCTTGGCCTCCTTCTGGGATACGGTCTTCATCGCCTCACGGTAGGCCTTCTCCTCGGCCGAGATGAAGTTATCGCCGTCGGTGCCGGCATCGACAGTGTTCGTCACCTGGTTGAATTGGTTTCGGATGGCTCCTGCCACGCCGGGCCCCGCGAACACGATCACCAGACCGATGACAGCGATGATCAGGACGTACTCGATGATAGATTGCCCTCGGAGGTGGGTATTCCTAGGAGATACCCCCCCCCGAAGGTTCTGCGCCGCTGCATGCATATGCGACACTCCCTTCGTATGGGGATTGATATTGCATGCGGGAGCGTACGATGCGGTACTGGAGACACGGCCTGTCATGCCGCAGCGGCATTAGTCAACTTGGGTTATCTGAACCGAGGGAAAATCTCGGGACGCAATCACGTCGAGAGGACAATTCCATGGCTCAGTCCGCAGGTGCAGAAAACATGAGGGGAGCCGAAAAGGTCCACGTGCCGCCCATCAAGACACAGGGCATCAAGACGAAGCTCGTCCCGTGGATCGCGCGGTGCGCCCCATCCGATGCCGGGACGGTCTGGGTCGAACCGTTCATGGGTTCGGGCGTCGTCGGATTCAACCTCGCCCCGAGGCGGGCGCTGTTCTCGGACACGAACGTCCACATCATCAACTTCTACCGCTTCATCCAGAGCGGAGAGCTTACCGCCGCGAGCTGCAGGAAGTTTCTCGAATCTGAAGGCACCCGCCTGAAATCGAGGGGGGGGGATTACTTCTATGAGGTCCGCGACCGGTTCAACGAATCGCATGACCCATATGATTTCCTCTTCCTCAACCGGTCTTGCTTCAACGGACTTATGAGGTTCAACCGCCAGCACCGCTACAACGTCCCTTATGGGCATAATGACGAGCGATTCTCCAAGGCATATATCGAAAAGATCGTGAACCAACTCGATTATGTCCAGAAGAGAATCGCCGAGAACGATTGGGAGTTCACGGCCATGGCCTATGAGGATGCGATAGCCGCTGCCCCGACCGGCTCGTTCATCTACTGCGACCCGCCCTATATCGGACTCACGAGCACCTATTACGACTCCTGGGACGAGGAGAAGGAGACGAGGCTGCACGATTCGCTCGTGGATAGCGGCCGAAAGTTCATGGTCTCGTCGTGGGACAGCAACGACCAACGGAGCAATGGGTTAATCGGAACGCTGTGGGCGGATTGCCACGTCGAATCAGCAAATCACGCCTATATCGTCAACGGGGAGCATAAGCCCGTCGTCGAGGTCCTGCTGACAAACTATACGGTTAAGTGAGCACCAATCGAAACATACGGATACCAATCAGTTATCCCCTACTCCAGAGCCTCAGAGGCGATTTGAGGGGCTATTTGCAGTATGGGTGTGTCCAATGGGACGTCCGCTCGAAGTAGCCCTTATCTAGTGTCCTGTCCGGTCATACCGATATCGGATATGGATGCGATCGGTGCTTCTGCGGCCATCTGTCGGGAACGATCAATCCGCAGGCCGTCTTGCAACGATTTCGGCAGCTTTCGGCTAGTGTCCACGGCGTAAGTAGCCGCAGTAAATAGGCGCGGGTAAATTGAATACGCATATGTAGACCAAACAGACGATTTAGTTGGCGTATGCGGAATCAATAGATTCCGAAATATGGAATAGAAATGGAGGGGGGATCCATTAAAATCACGATTCTACAAAACCGCAGGTAGATGGGCATTTCCTTATTAGCTAAAAAACAGCCGTTGATTCTTTTTTGATTCCCTAGTTGATTCCTGATAAAAAAAGGTCAGGCACTAGGTGCCTGACCTGCAAACTTCTGGTCGGGACGACTGGATTCGAACCAGCGACCCCTTGACCCCCAGTCAAGTGCGCTACCAAGCTGCGCCACGTCCCGAAGCTTTTGTTTGTTGCTCTGCTCTCGCTCGCAACAGGGAGTATATTAACCCGAAACTTTGCCCTTGTGCAAGAACTTTTTTAAATATTTTGAAGCAAGTCCAAAATTGTATCTGCGAGCTGGGGTTTTGTTAGCACAGGAAGTTCCTGCGTCCCTGCTGCGCTTACAATCCATGCCTTATTGGTATCAGTTCCAAAGCCCGAATCGGCGCGCGAGACATCGTTGGCGATGATCGCATCGCAGCCCTTGCGGGCCAATTTACGCTCAGCGTACTCCACGACGTTATCAGTCTCGGCCGCAAAGCCAATCACACACCGCTTTCCCTTCTGGCGCGAGAGCTCAGCCAAAATATCAACGGTCTCGACGAGCTCGATGCGATCCAAGCGTTCGTTGGCCTTTTTGAGCTTGTGGTCCGCAGGGGCTGCGGGCGTATAGTCGGCGACGGCAGCAGCGCAAATGGCGGCGTCGGCCGTCTGGAAGGCGTTTAACGCCGCATGCAGCATCTCTGCGGCGGTCTGCACGTGCACGCACTCTACGCCGCGACCCACGTCGAGTGACGTCGGCCCCAGCACAAGCGTGACCTCAGCACCACGGCGAGCGGCCTCCCCCGCCAGGGCGATGCCCATCTTGCCCGACGACCGGTTGCCAATGAAGCGCACGGGGTCGATCGGTTCGTGCGTGGGGCCGGCAGTGATCACGATGCGCTTGCCTGCCAGGTCTTGCGGGACGGGGTCGAGTACCTCGCAGACGGCCTCGACGATGTCCTCGGGCTCGCTCATGCGGCCCGTGTCCACGTCGCCGCACGCAAGGTAGCCGCTGCCGGGCCCCACCACATGGACGCCGCGGTCGCGCAACGTGGCCATATTGGCCTGCGTTGCCGGCGCCTTCCACATGCCGTTGTTCATGGCGGGGGCAATCACGATGGGTCGCGGCGTGGCAAGCAGCGTGGTGGAGATGAGGTCATCGGCGATTCCGTTGGCCATCTTAGCGATGATATTTGCCGTGGCAGGCGCCACGACCACCAGGTCGGGCTCCTGCGCGAGCGAAATGTGGTGGATGGGGTCGGAGGGGTCGTCGAACAGGCCCACCGCGACCGGCTCATTGGTGAGCGCACGGAAGGTAAGCGGCCCCACAAACTCCGTGGCATGCTCGCTCATAACGACCTTGACGCGCGCGCCGCGCTTTTGGAGCAGGCGCACGATATTGCACGACTTATAGGCGGCGATCCCGCCGGTAATACCCAGCAGGATCGTTTTTCCCTCAAGTTGCATTGAATTGTTGGGTGCCGCCGTCATCGTTAGGCTTCCTTGCTGGGAAGCACCAGCAGGCGGTGGCAATACGGGCAGTGCGCGATCTCGCTACCGTCGTGGTTGAGGTCACTCATGGACGATGCCTGTAGCGCGGTGTGGCAGATGGTGGGAATGTTGCCCTGGATGGTCTCGACGGCCAGGCCACGGAACTGCTTGAGCAGACGCTCGTAGTCGGTGAGCACATCGGTCGGCAGCGTGGCAGCAAGCGCGGTACGCTCCTTGGTTGCGGCATCGATCTGAGCCTGCAGATCAGCAGCCTTGGCACGAGCAGCCTTGGTATCGGCCTTCACGCCCTCCTCGAACTTGGCGATGATGGCCTGAGCGCGAGCCTCTCGGTCGAACGCCTCCTTATGGGCGATGACGACGTCCTTGCGGGTGTGTTCGATCTTGTCCAGACGCTTTGCCAGGGTGGCAAGCTCATTCTCCAGGTCCTGCACCTCGCGGTAATCAGAACCGTCGACGTGACGCTTCTTGGCAGCCTCGATGGCGTTGTTGGTCTGAATCTCGGTGGTGTTGAGATCGTCGAGCTCAATGTCCAGATCCTTGCGCTGAGCATAGAGCTTGGTCATCTCGGACTTAAGCTTCACATAGGTCTTTCGCTTGGAAGCGAGCTCCTTGAGCTCCGGCATATTGGCAAGTTCGCTCTTGTTGCGGGCGAGCTCCAAATCAATCTGTTGCAGCTTGAGTAGCGTAGCGCCGGCGCTCATAAGTTCTCTCCTTTTGTCACAGTCCACCATTGGCAAGGGTTCAGTATTTTAATCGTATGACGGGGGTCGACCCCGGCGTCAACTGCAGAGTTCATCAATATATCAACGAACGGCTCTTCAGAGCGGTCGTGGCCGAGCAATATCACCGCCAGTCCGCGCAGAGCAAGGTCTTGCGCCACGTGGTAGCCGGCCTCTCCGGTCACAATAACATCTGCGCCCGCGGCGATGGCAAGCTCACCAAAATCGCCGAGGGAGCCGCCCAAAATGGCGATGCTGCGGCACGGGTGATCGGCCTCGCCCCATACGCGGGGGTCGCTGCCATAGGCCATGGCGGCACGGTTAGCGAGGTCGCGCAGGTTGCAGGCATCGCGGAGGGTCGCAAGTGCGCCCAGACCGGTGAGCTTGGGCTCGTCCACATGCTCCAGCGAACTCATGGGCTCAGCGCCCAGCAATTCACTCAAGCGAGTACGCGCTTCGTGCGAGCGGTCCAGGTTGGTGTGAAGCGAGATGATGCTCACGCCGCAACGAGCCGCCTCGTACAGTGCAGCGCTGCACTGGGGACGCGCGGAATCCGCCGGACAAAACGCCTCGGGCGCCTTGATATAGATGGGATGATGCGTCAGCAGCACGTTGGCGCCGGCCTCGAGAGCGCGGTGCACGTTGGCTACGGTCGCGTCAAGTGCGCAGGCAACACCGGCGATCTCAGCATTGGGATCACCCACAGATAGCCCTACATGATCCCAGCCCTCGGCGTCCGCCTTGGGGTAGCGCGTCAGCAGCGCACGTTCAAGCTCGGAGACGATCATGCGGCGCCTACGATCGAGAGCAGCGTCTGGGCAAAGTCGTCCAGATCGCTCGGATTCACGCGGTCATCAAACGAGATGCGCAGCGACCCCAATGCCCGCTCGCGACCAATGCCCATGGCGCTGAGCACGTGGCTCGGGTCCATGCTGCCGCTCGAGCAAGCCGATCCAGCCGAAACCTCAAAACCGGCGGCATCGAGCTTGATGATGAGCTCTTCGGAGTCCATGCCGTCGACGTAGATTGAAACCATACCCGGCAGACGGTCTGCCTGCGCGTAGTCGCCCATCGTAGCGTGAATGTGCGGATGGGCCGTAAGCGTGGCGTAGAGCTTATCGGACAGGGCCTGTAGCGTCGCGCGCTCCCGGGCCACGTGGGGCGCCAGCGTGCGGGCGGCAGCGGCAAAAGCCAGCTGCGTGCGCAGATCCTGTGTACCGGCGCGACGGCCGGCTTCCTGTCCACCGCCAAAGATGCGCGGACGCAGCGGCGTGCGGTTCTTAAGGTAGAGCGCGCCGGATGCCACGGGGCCACCGATCTTGTGCGCGGCAACGGTCATGGCATCGACACCCAGTTCGGTGACATCGAGCGGAATGTGCAAATAGCCCTGGATGGCATCGGTGTGAAACAAAGCGCCGGCAGCATGTGCGGCGGCGGCCAGCTCGCGGATGGGCTGTACCACGCCGGTTTCGTTGTTGGCGACCATAATGCTCACGAGCGCCACGTCGTCGCCGAGCAGTTCGACAAGCGCGGCAGGCTCAATGTAGCCTGCACGGCAGGGCTGTACCAGGTCGACGGTAAAGCCGGCGGCACGCAGCAGTGGCAGGTTATCCAGAATCGAATCGTGCTCGATGGCCGAAACGATGACACGATCGCGCTTTCGATCGCGCTGACGAGCGCCCTCGGCAAGACCGAGCAGCGCCAGCTGGTTGGCCTCGGTGCCGCCGTTGGTAAGGATGATCTCGGACGGGCGAACGCGCGCGCCAAAGCTGCGGGCGATCTCGCGACGAGCGGCTTCCAGGCGTGCGGCGGCCTTGCGGCCAAGCGAATGCAGCGAGTTGGGGTTGACGCCGGCAAGCTCGCTGTCGTCATATTCGCGCTGCGCAAGGCGCGCCTCGGCGCGCATGGGCGTCGAGGCGGCATAGTCAAGATTCACGGGTATGCGGTTTTGACCTGCGGTCATAAGGTTTTATACCTCCTGTGCGGCCTCGCTGCCCAGCTTCTGCAGCAGTGCAACCTCGGCGGCGGGATCTTCGGACTTAAATACGGCAGAGCCGGCCACGAGCACGTTGGCGCCGGCCTTGACGACCTCGGCGATGTTCTTGGAAGAGATACCGCCATCGACCTCGATCAGGGGCGACACGCCGTGGCGCTCGCACATGGCCGTAAGCTCGTGAAGTTTGGCGATGGTACCGGGGATAAAGCTCTGGCCTCCAAAGCCAGGGTTCACGCTCATCAGCAGCACCACATCGACGACGTCGATGATGCTCTCGAGCACGCAGACGGGCGTTGCGGGGTTGAGCACCACGCCGGCCTTGACGCCGCGCTGCTGCAGATGGGTGAGCGTGCGGTGCAGGTGCGTGGAAGCCTCGTAGTGCACGGTGATCATGTCGGCACCGGCGTCGGCGTACCAATCGACCGTCTCATCGGGGTTCGACACCATCAGGTGCGCGTCGACCGGTACATCGGTGGAGCGCTTGACGGCCTTAAGGATGTCAACGCCAAAGGTCAGGTTGCCGGTAAAGTGACCGTCCATGACGTCGAAGTGCACGTAGTCGGCACCGGCGATCTTGTCGAGCTCGCCCTTGAGGTTGGCCATGTCGGCTGAGAGGACGGACGGAGCGATTTTGATGGAACCCATGGTAGTAACCTTTCTGCGCTAGTCGGCGAGTCCGTAGAACTCTTGAGAGGGGACGCGGTCGGTAAGAATCTCGAGCGCCCTATCCAAAGTAACACCGTTGTAGAGCGTTTGCTCCACGGCAAAGGTGAGCGGAATGTCTACGCCCAGTGAACGGGCGAGCTCGCTGACGCTGCGGGCCGCGACGGCACCCTCGACCACCATATGCGTGCGCGCCTGGTACTCGTCGAGCGACACGCCGTGGGCAAACTCGTAGCCAAAGGTGCGGTTGCGCGAATGCTCCGAGGTACAGGTGGCAATGAGGTCGCCCATGCCGGCAAGTCCCATGCAGGTCATGGCCTGGCCGCCGCGGGCGTGCACCAGACGGCTGATCTCGGCCAGGCCGCGCGTCATGATGAGGGCGAGCGTGTTGTCGCCCGCACCCGAGCCGGCGGAGATTCCGCATACGATAGCGATAACGTTTTTCATGGCGCCGCAGACCTCGACGCCCGTCATGTCCTGCGACAGGTAGATGCGGAAGGCCGTGGATAGGAGCAGGTCCTTAAAGGTCTCCCCTATCTGCGGATCTTCGCTGGCGATGACGGCGGCCGAAAGCCAGCCGCGGCAGATTTCCTCGGCATGGTTGGGGCCCGAGAGCGCCGCCACGCGTGCTTCGTTGCCGATCTCGCTGGCGATGACCTCGCTCATGAGCAGGCCAGACTCGGGCTCGATGCCCTTGGTGAGGCAGAGCACCGGGGTGTCGGCGGCGATGAAGGGTTCTGCCTGATGGCAGACGTCGCGCAGGTGCGTGGAGGGCACGGCAAAGATGATGACCTCGACGCCGTCGAGCGCCTGGGCCAAATCCGTCGTGGCGACAACGTTTTCCGGCAGCACGTAGTCCACCAGATAGCGGGGGTTGCGATGCTCGCCGTTTATGCCGGCGGCCGTCTGCTCGCTATGGGCCCACATGATCACGCGCTCGGCTCGCGCGGCGGCAAGGCCGGCGACGGCGGTTCCCCAGGAGCCGGAGCCAATCAGCGCAACATTCATGACTCTCTCCTACTTATCGTCGGGCTCGGTGACGCGCTTGGTAAACGAGAGCTTGGACTCCTTACCGGTCATGAGCTTTTTGATGTTCGCGCGATGGGCCCACACCACGGTGATACCGATCATCGCCATGCAAAACTTGAGGCCCAGGCTGCTGTACGGAAAGACCGCGCAGGCGGCGATAGGAAGACCGATGGCGGCGGCAAGTGAGCCCACCGACACGTACTTGGTGATGGCGACAGCCACGATAAACATGCCCAGCAGCGACAGGCCAATGGGCCAGTACCAGGCAAGAATCACGCCCAGGCCCACGGCAATACCCTTACCGCCGTGGAAGTTAAGGTAGGGAGAAAAGATGTGTCCCCACACGGCAGCCAGGCAAATGACGCCGAGCATCCAATCGCCAGCAGCACCGGGAGCCATGATGCTCACAGGGAAGCCATAACCCACGCTCGCGATGAGCGGACGGGCGATAAGGACGCAGATGGCGCCCTTAAGGCAGTCGAACAGCAGCGTGAGCGCGGCCACCTTGGGGCCGGCCACGCGCAGGGCGTTGGTGGTGCCGATGTTGCCGGAGCCCGCCTTGCGGATGTCGGTGTGGTTGAACACGCGGCCCAGGATCAGGCCAAACGGAATCGCCCCGATAAAGAACGAGACCACGGCGCAGATGGCGGTCAGCAGGATCGGATTAAGCATCCTTTTGCTCCTTCTTCCTAAAGAAGAGTCGAATGGGCGTACCGGCGAAGTCGAAGGTCGAGCGCATGCGGTTCTCCACGTAACGCTGGTAGGTGTCATTGACCAGGTCGCTGTGGTTGACGAAGAACGTGAACGTCGGCGGGTTGACGCCCGTCTGGGTTACGTAGTGCATGCGCAGGCGGCGCTTGCCGTCAACCACGGTGTGGCCAAACTCGCGCAGGTCGGTGAGGAACGTGTTAAGGCGCGAGGTGCTGATCTTTTGCGAACGCGTCTTCTCGGCGGCATCGACCATCGCCCAGATCTTCTCGACGCTGCGGCCGGTCAGGGCAGAGATGCGCAGGTACTGCGCCCAAGGAGCCATGACGCCCAGACGGCGGTCGACGGTCTCCATGCAGGCCTCGCGCTTGCGGTCGTCGTCGAGCAGGTCCCACTTGTTGAGCAGCACCACGATGGCGCAGCCGCGCTCGATGGCGAGGCCCATGACCTTCTGGTCCTGCTCGGTAACGCCCACGGAGGCGTCGACGACGAGCAGTGCCACGTCTGCGCGGTCGATGGCGCGCAGACCGCGGACCATGGAGTAGTATTCGATGTTCTCGTACACGGTGCTCTTCTTGCGAATGCCCGCGGTGTCGACCATGCGGTAGTGCTTGCCGTTGCGCTCGACGACCGTGTCGATGGCGTCGCGCGTGGTGCCGGCGATGTTGGACACAATGGAGCGGTCGGCACCCAGGATGCGGTTGAACAGCGACGACTTGCCCGCGTTGGGTCGGCCGATGATGGCGACGTTCAGCGCATCGGGGAACTCGTCGGCGACCTCGTCCTCTTCCTCGGGGAGCAGGGCCACGATGTCATCGAGCAGGTCGCCCGTGCCGTGGCCGTGCAGGGCCGAAAGCGGCGTGGGCTCGCCGATACCGAGCGAATAGAACTCCCAAATGTTGTCGTTCTCGCGATCGGGGTTGTCGAGCTTGTTCACCAGCAGAAAGACCGGTTTGTCGGAGCGCTTGAGCATGCGGGCGACCGACTCGTCTTCCTCGGTGACGCCGGTGCGGCCGTCGACCACAAACAAGATGACGGCGGCTTCCTCGGCGGCGGCGAGCGCCTGGTCGCGGATGGACGTGGCAAAGACGTCGTCGCTCTTGAGCGGCTCGATGCCGCCCGTGTCGACGATGGTGAACTCGCGGCCGTTCCAATCGGCCGTGTGATACGAGCGGTCGCGCGTGACGCCGCGGGACTCATGGACGATGGCGTCCGAGGTCTGGGCCAGGCGGTTAACGAGCGTGGACTTGCCCACGTTGGGGCGTCCGACGACGGCGACGATAGGTTTCATCTGCTCTCCTTTAATGGGTAGGGTCAGTGGAAGTAGTAGAGTCGGCAGGCAAAATGCCAAGGATGTGCTCTAGGGTATTGAGCAGCTCATGCGGCATGGTCGACACCACATGAACCTCGGCGCCGCGACGGGTAAGGCTTGCGAGTAAATCGTCACGATGATACTCGTCAAGCGTCATGCCGTCAGCGTTGAACATGAGCTTAGGCACAAAGAGCATAACCCCCGACAGGTCCTGCGGCAGTTGCTCCAGGATATCGCTCGCGACGATGAGGCCGGTCACGTCCACGTTGCCGCCAAAGTAGCGGTTCTTGATAGCGGTGACGGTGCCGGCGAGGCCCTGCTGAGACTCAACGAAGCGGGCTACGGTGTCGCGCGCGCTGGCGCCCGAGAGGCACAGCAAGTGCTGGCTGCGGGCGGCGATGGCTTCGCGGACGCGGGCTAGGCGCTCGGCATCGGCGGCAATGACGTCGTCCGTCTCGTCCAGATACGAGCGGATCATGCCGATGCCGTCGTAGTACTGCGGGTAGCCGTCGTAAAAGTCCGCCTCGGGCGGCTCGATGCCGGCGTCCAGATAGAACTCGTCGCTCATCTGGAAGGTGTGGCGGCCAAAACGCTCGAAGGCACGGTCCTGGAACGGTCGGATCATGGCGATGGTCTCGCGCGCCAGCTCAGGCTTGTCGCTGTAGGACCACGTAAAGCGGTTCTGATGTTTGGTAAAGCCTAGCGGCACGATGCCCAGGCTCGTGATCTGTTCGTGCTCCTCGCAAAAGCGCAGGGTCTTCAGCAGCTCCTCGCCGTCGTTCATGCCGGGGCACAAAACGATCTGGGCGTGAATCTCGATGCCGGCGGCCATGATGGCCTCGAGCACGTCCATGCCGCGCTGGGCGTTGCGGCCCATCATGCGGCGGCGCACATCGGGGCTCACGGCGTGGACCGACACGTTCATCGGACTCATGTTGCGATCGATAACGTTTTGCACGTCCTCGTCGGAAAGGTTCGTGAGCGTGACGAAGTTGCCCTGTAAAAAGCTCAGGCGATAGTCGTCGTCGCGAATGTAGAGCGTGGAGCGGCCGCCCTTGGGTAGCATCGTCATAAAGCAGAACACGCAGGCGTTGACGCAGGTGCGCATGCCGTCAAAGATGGGGCCATCGAACTCCAAGCCCCAGTCCTCGCCGGGAAAGCGATCAAGCTCCACGGGGGTGACGGTGCCGTCGCGCGGATCAAATACCTCCAGCTCGACGGTGTCGTCATCTGCCTCCCAGAGCCACACGATCATATCGGCCAGCCGCTCGCCGTTGACCGTGAGCACGCGCATGCCCGGCTCGATACCCACATCCCATGCGGGCGATTCGGGACGCACGTTTTTAACGAGCGCGCCCTCACCCGGCTCGGGGTCGCGGCTGCGCCCGTAATCGGCCACCTCGGCGGCGTATGCGGGTACGGTCTGGTCCATGATTAGCGGCAAAGCTCCTTGATGCGCGCAACGGCGCGTTCGATGTGTTCTTGCGGGGTGGAGGCTCCGGCGGTGATGCCAATGTGGCGCGCGTTGGCAAACCATGCGGCCTCAAGCTCGGAAGCTTCCTCAATGTGATGCGTGTGCTCGCAGACGTCAGCACAAATCTGCGCCAGGCGGCGCGTGTTGCCCGAGTTCTTGCCGCCCACGACGACCATGCAGTCGCAGCGGTTGGCAAGCGACGCGGCTGCCTGCTGACGCTCGCTCGTGGCAGCGCAAATGGTGTTGATCACGCGCAGCTCCTGCACGCGCGGGGTGATAGCGGCCACGACCTCGGCGAGGTTCTGCGCGGTCTGGGTGGTTTGAACGACCAAGCCCACCTTGCCCTTGAGCGGCAGCTCTTCGGCGTCGGCGGCACAGCTCACGACTTGAGCGTCATCGCCGGCGTGGCCCAGAATGCCCTCGACCTCGGGATGGCCCGGTTCGCCTACGACGATCACGCGGTAGCCTTCGCGCACCAGGCGTTCGGCCGCCACATGGACCTTCTTCACGTAGGGGCAGGTGGCGTCGACCACGGTAAGGCCACGCCCGCGAGCGGCATCGATGACCTGCGGCACTACGCCATGGGCGCGGATGATCACAGTGCCCGATGCGGCGTCGTCCAGGGTCTCGGCCAGACCGACGCCCGCCTCGGCGAGCTCACGTACCACGATGGGGTTATGGATGAGCGGACCCAACGTGTGGACCTGAGTGCTCTCCCCCGCCTGCGGCGCGGCGGCCAGCGCCATGTCGAGCGCGCGCTGTACGCCGTAGCAGGTGCCGGCGTGGGCAGCGATCTCGATGGTGGGGACGACCTCCTCAGCGGCGGTCGCGGTAGTATTCATGACGTTCTCACCCATGGCTAGAACCTGCCCGGATGCTCGGCACACAGGTCATCGCGCATGGCGTAGACGCGGCTCATGGCCTCGGACTCAAACCATGCCAGGCGCTCCTTGCGCTTGAGCTGGGCCGGAGCATCGGAAAGCGTAATGGCCTTGCCGGCACGGATCCAGCACTTTTTGGGGCGCATGAGCTTTTTGCCTTTGGGCGTGATATCGGACCAACCGCAGATGGCGAGCGGGTTGACGGGTGCCTTGCCCATCTGGGCGATGAGCGCAAAGCCGCCGTGGACTTCGGGCTTGATCTCGCGCGAGCGGATGCGCGTGCCCTCGGGGAAGATCAGGACGTCCTCGCCGCGCTGCAGCGCATGCTGGGCGGCACGCAGGCACTTCATGTCGGCGGTGCCGCGCTCGACGGGAATGCCGCCCACACGGCTAAAGGCCCAGCGTACGATCTTGCTCTTGGCAAACTCGGACTTAAAGATGGGGCGGATGCGGCGGCCGCCAAAAAACAGCGCCGTCTCCACGGCCAGGAGTTCGGCCATCGAGGTGTGGTTGCAGATGACTACGCTGCCGCGGCGTTCCTGGCGCTCAAACAGCAGGTCGGCGTCCTCGACCTTCCAACGCCACATGAGCTTGGAGAAGACCCACAGGATGCCCATGACCACGGCGACGGTGCCGCGGATGAGCGCCGGGAACTCGGCGTAGGGGGCGTTGTAGTAATCCTCGGGCGTCTGCTTAAACAGGCGCATGGGCTACCTCCTTTGGTTGATGAGGTCCTCGATTATCGAGACGACCTCGTCGATGGTGTGGGCGGTGGAGTCGACGTGCACGGCGTCCTCGGCGGGCACGAGCGGCGCGACCTCGCGGCTGCTGTCGAGCTTGTCGCGCTGCTTGAGGGCGTCGAGGGTCTCGTCGACCTCGGTCTCGAGCTGCTCGGTGGTGAGCGGCTGAGAGTCGTTTTGGTGGCGCTGCAGCACGCGGCGACGGGCGCGCTCACGCGGGTCGGCGGTCAGGAACACCTTGACCTGCGCGTTGGGGAACACGACGGTTCCAATGTCGCGACCCTCGGCCACGATATCGCGGTCCTCGGCGGCGCGGCGCTGATGGATGAGCATGGCCGCGCGCACGCCCGGGTAGGCCGAGACCTTGGAGACGTTGGCGTCCACCTGCGGGGTGCGAATGGCAGCCGAGGCGTCCAGGCCGTCAATGGTCAGGCGCGTGTCTTCGCCAGTGCCGTTGGTAAAGCGGATTTCGATTTGCTCGGCGAGGGCGTCGATGGCTGCCTCGTCGTCCAGGTCGATGCCGCGGTCGAGCGCGGCGAACGTGACGGCGCGATACATGGCGCCCGTATCGAGCTTGTTAAAGCCCAGCTGGCGGGCGATCTCCTTGGCGATGGTGGACTTGCCGGAACCGGCGGGGCCGTCGATGGCGACGATCATGCAATGCTTCCTTTCGGTGGTTGACGTGCTGGTATGGGAGGCGGGCGTTGAGGCGCGGCGGGTCGCCTAGCCCGTGTAACGCTCGCGGTAGGTGTTGCGCTTGGGCGCGGAGCCGTGGCTGCCGTGGTGGCGCGTGCGGGTCGCGGGGGTTTCCTGGGGCTTGTCACCGCGCTTGGAGCCAGCTTGCTTGGGCGGGATGCCGCCGGCCTTGAGGATCTGCACCTCGCGGTCGGTGAGCTCGCGCCACGAGCCCTTGGCCACGTCCTTGAGCTCCAGGCCGGCAAAGTTACAGCGGTGCAGACGGATCACCGGATGGTGGATCTTGCTCAGCATGCGCTTGACCTGGTTTTTGCGGCCCTCGCGAATGATGACCTCCACGGCGGTTGTGCCGGGCTTGACGCCTTGCGGAGCCACGGCCTCGGCCTCGCGCGCGGTAATGATGCGGCAGATCGCCGGCTGGCACAGGCCGTCGTCGAGCTCGATGCCGCGGCGCAGCAGTTCCAAGTCGCGATCGGTCAGGTGGCCGTCCACCAGCGCCTGATAGGTCTTGTAGACGTGCTTGCTCGGGTGCAGCAGGTCCTGCGACAGGTCGCCGTCGGTGGTAAAGAGCAAAAGGCCCGTGGTGTCGCGGTCTAGGCGACCCACCGGGAAGAGCCCCGGAAAGCGGTCGCGCGGGACCAGGTCGGCCACGCAAGGGCGCTCCTGCGGATCGCTCATGGTGGTGAGGTAGCCGGTCGGCTTGTAGAGCATCAGGTACACGGCGCCCTGGTTGAGCTTGACGGGCATGCCGTCGACCTCGATATGGTCGCGGTCGACATCGACCTTGGTACCCAATTCGGTCGCTACCTCGCCGTTAACCGTCACGCGGCCGGCGGTCATCAAGTCCTCCGAGCCGCGGCGGCTCGCCACGCCCGCGCGTGCCAAAAAGCGCTGCAGGCGCATGGTGTGCGGGTAGACGGGCTGGGCGTCGCCTGTGAGCGCTGCGGCGTCCGTGGCGCGTGCGGCACGCGTCTCCCCTGCTTCGTTAGTCCTCGTCATGCATATCCTCCGAGGTCTCGTCGACGACCAGGGACTCCAAGTCCTCGACTGCCTCAACATCTTCAACATCGGTATCGATCAGTTCGCGCTCTTCGTCCAGGTCCTCGGCCTGCTCCTCGAGCGTGGACTGAATGCTGCGGCCGCTCAGGCGCTCGCGAATAAACTTGCGCGACTGCTCGTCGGGGGCAAATTGCTCCAGATCGGGCAGGTCGCGGGTGGAGCGCAGACCGAACTTTTCCAAGAAGGCGTTGGTCGTGCCGTAGATGATTGCCTGACCGCGCTCGGGGTCGCGGCCGAGCTCACGCACCAGGCCCTTGTCCACGAGCGACGCGATAACGCCGTCGGAGTTGACGCCGCGGATACCTTTGACCACCTCGCGCGTGACGGGCTGGTGGTAGGCGATGACGGCCAGGGTCTCGAGCGCCGCCTGAGATAGCTTTTGCGTGTCCCAGCTCAGCACATAGGCCTCGACCACGTCGTGGTAGGCAGGGTGTGTAAACAGACGCCAGCCGCCGGCGACCTCGCGCAGCTGAAAGCCGCGGTTGGCCTCCTCGTACTCAACCTTGAGCTCGGCCAAAAGCGACGCGCACTCGCCCGGGGCGATATCCAGCGCACCTGCCAGCGCGGGCGCGCTCACGGGGTCGCTCGACACCAGCAGCAGCGCCTCGAGGGCGCCTTTGAGACTGTTTGCCTCTAGCGTGGAAAGGGTTGACATGGTTGCCGCTCCTATTCGGTGAGCTCGGGGCCCTCGCCGGGCACATATGCCTCGGCGCCCTCGACGCGGTTGATTTGAATGGTTCCAAAGATCTCGTCCTGGCTCAGCGTGAGCGAGCCGCGTTTGGCGAGCTCGAGCATGGCCAGAAAGGTGACGACGAGTTGCTCGGTGGTAGCGTCGCCGTCCAGCAGCTCGCGGAAGGTGCAGGTTTGGTGTGCCATGGTAAAGCGGTCGACCGAGGCCACCGTCAGGTCGAGCGGCACGCGATGCGGTGCCACGTGCTCGGCCTCCAGCAGGAAGGTCTGGCGCTTGCCGTCCAGGTCGGCGCAGATGACGGCCAGGCCGCGCAGGGTAATGCCGGCCAGGTAGTCGGGCATAAGGCCCAAGAACTCGGGGTCGGGGCCGGCCACGCGCGGGTGCATGCGGCTTTCGGCCTGCATGCGCGCGCCAAGGGCCGCTGCTGCGCCCTTAAACTGCTTGTAGGCGATCAGGCGCTGGATCAGGACCTCGCGCAGGGCGTCGCC
>ERZ1026866.612-NODE-612-length-21003-cov-31.098673_pt1 | contig 21003 bp, 16 predicted proteins | sample MGYA00380163_ERZ1026866 | MGnify/ENA primary metagenome ERZ1026866 (study PRJEB33269, sample SAMEA4719799) | human gut metagenome | biome: human-associated habitat; feature: organic feature; material: feces | place: Cameroon | collected 2013-10 ...
TAATAATCCAAAAGTTGAAAAACAGTTGGAAATTATATATAATTTAGCAAGAAAGTAGCTTTTTTAGTTATCTAGGACAGCCCCAAAATTATAAATGATTTTTAAATTTATACTCTATTAATCGCACGGTGAATAAAATTTTATCAGTAAATTAATTAGCAATTCAAATTTAATTAAAAAACAAAATCCGCTTACCGTGCGTTATAACGATTATTTAATTATTTATATATATTGACATAAAGATTAATTAATATATCATTCAAATAAAATTACTAGGAGTTTATAGTTTGAGAAGTTTAAACCTAAATCAAGAAATACTTAATTTTTATTTGATAGATGATTTTAATACAGAAGATAAAAATATTATAGTAAAAGAATTAGAAAACAGATTATCAAACATCAAAAACTTGGAGCTTGAAATAGGAAGCGGAAACGGTAAATTTATAGTAGAGCTTGCTATGAATAATAAAGATAAATATTTTGTAGGAATAGAATATTCTTTTAAAGCAGCCAAAAAAGCAATATCTAAAGCTTATAAAAGAGATATAAAAAACCTTACTATTATATTCGGCGAAGCTAATAATGTAATAGATAATTATATTAAAAATAAATACTATTTTGATAAAATATACTTAAACTTTCCAGACCCTTGGCCAAAGAAAAAACATGCACATAGAAGAATATTTAATAAAGAATTTTTAAGTAAAATGCATCCGCTTTTAAAAGATGATGGTATATTTTATTCTGTTACAGATGATGATAATTATGCACTTGAAATAATGAACCCTATATACAAGGAAGATAGTAATTTCAAAAATATTCTAAATGAAGATTATGTTCATAGTTTAGAAGGATACGGCGTTACACTCTATGAAGAAAAAATGAGGGCTATAGGGCATAATATATATTTTTTCGCACATAAAAAGTCTTGATATATAATTTTTATTGATATTTTTATTTAAATTCATTATATTTAAAATAGTTTAAAAAATTAATGAACAAATAAATGAAGGTAAAATAATGAATATAAGCAATGAAAAAAAATCTAAATATATGATAATAGAAGGAATAGTATCTGTAATTATAAATGTATTATTATTTGCATTTAAATATATAGTAGGAATGCTTACAGGTTCACTTTCTATAATGGCAGATGCATGGCATTCATTAAGCGATTGCATAAGCAGTATTATAGTTATTATAGGCGGAGTATTTTCTAAAAAACCGGCAGACAAAGAACACCCTTTCGGTCATGGCAGAATAGAGCTTATAACTAGTTTTATTGTTGGCATTATGCTTGTATTTATAGGATATAGTTTCTTTTCTGAGGCTATAAAAAATATACTAAATAAAAAAACTGCTTCTTTTACAATTATAGCTATAGTTGCAATGATAGTTTCTATTGTAGTTAAAGAGCTATTAGCACAGTATTCACTTTGGGGGTATAGAAAATCTGGTTCAAAGTCATTGTATGCTGATGCTTGGCACCATAGAAGCGATAGCATTACTTCTATAATTATACTAGTTGGTATATTGGTAGGAAAAAACTTATGGTGGATGGATAGTGTTTTAAGTATATTAGTTTCACTTGTAATTTTTTATGCCGCTTTCGATGTTATAAAATCAAGCATAGAGCCTTTAATAGGAGAATACCCTTCAGAAGATATTATTAAAGATATTAACAGCATTGCTAATGAACTTAATATAAATAATGATAATTCAAATCTTCATCATTTTCATATACATACATACGGAGACCATACAGAAATAACATTCCATATGCGTTTTCCAAAAGATATGACAGTAGAAGAGGCTCATGATAAAGTAAGCGTTTTAGAGAAATCTATAAGAGATAAAATGAATATGGAATCTACCATACATATAGAATGCTATAAGAATTAAATATATTCAAATATAATTTTATTTTTGTTTTTTATTATATTTTATAAGAAACAGCATTTATAAATCGCTAAATATCATATTTGAAACATTTTAAGCATATCTATTTAACATAATATATAGTTATTATGTTACCTTAAGCTACAATAATGATAAAAAAAACTAATTAAAAATTAAAAACTTACGATAAGTAAAGTATTAGTAGTAAACTATTTTTTAAGGAGCATAATAATGTCAACAAGCTCATTTTTTGGCATAGAATTAGGTAAAAGATCCCTTCAAAACTTCAAAACAGCATTAGAAGTAACAGGACATAATATAAATAACGTAGCCACTAAAGGATACAGCAGACAAAGAGTAGTAATGCGTACATTCGACAAACCTCTAGAAGAGCCTAGTTTGAACAGAGCAGAACGTGCCGGACAAATAGGTCAAGGTGCTGAAATAACTACAATAGAAAGATTAAGAGATAAATTTATAGATTCAAAAATAATGGTAGAACTTGGAAGCGATGGATATTGGAAAACAAAAAACAATTATTTACAGCAATTAGAGGCTATATATAATGAGCCTGGTGATTATAACTTGAGAAATGATTTGGATGCATTCTGGGACGCTTGGCAGGAAATGAGTGTTAACCCTGCTGAAAGAGGCACAAGAATGACATTAGTAGAGAGGGCTGATAGAATAAATAACTCATTCAATCAAATGTATAATCAAATGGATTCAATGAGAAATAATTTAAACTCTCTTGTAGAAAATAAAGTTAATAGAATTAATGATATAGCTAACTCTATTAGAAGTTTAAATACTGCTATAGTAAAACAAGAAGCATTGGGTCAGAGTCCTAATGATTTATTAGACAAAAGAGATTTATTATTAGACGAGTTATCATCTTTAGCTAATGTTGATATAAAATCTATTGACCCTGATGAGACAATGATTTATATAGGAAGCCGTTCATTAATACAAGGAAATGTTGTAAATAAATTAAGTTTAGAGAGAAGTGCTCTTAATGAAGGCATGTTTGATGTTTATTGGGAAAATGACCATGTACAGCTTAATTTAGATGGCGGAGAATTAAAGGCTTTATTAGAACTTAGAGACGTAGATACTGTTGATGCTATAAATGATTTAGATACTTTAGCTATGAATTTGGCTGACAGCGTAAATGAAATACATAGAAGCGGTTTTGGTTTAAATCAGGAAACAGGAGTTGATTTCTTCACTATGAATAAACAAACTCCTTCTGTAATAGGAAACTATGATTTAAACAACGACGGCACTGAAGATTCTACTATAATGTTTAAGGTAAGCGGTGTAAATAGTGTTGATATTAATGCTAGTATAGGAAGCTCTGGAACATTGGTATTTGGAAGCAAAACTAGAGAGGGTGCTGATGTTGCCATAGATTATACTGCACAAATGAAAGTTGGTGAGTTAATAGATAAAATAAACTCAAGTGATGCTAATGTATCAGCTTATTTAGATGATAATAACAGACTTGTATTGAAAGCTAAAGGTTTTGATGATTATATTAAGCCTTCATACTTTATTAAGCATATAGAAGATTCCGGAGACTTTTTGGTTGGAATATCTGGTTTGTTGAATCAATCTGGAGCTAATGGTGCTTACAATTGGCAGACTACAAATCAGGTTAATCAATTGGCTGGAGATTTTAGAAACTTTACTGTAACACCAGAAAAACACCCTGCTGCTGCAATTGGTGTAAACGATATTATAAGAAATGATATCAATTATATAGCAGCTTCAAAAGGTATAGACACTACTGGTAATGGCTTTAATGATAAATGGAATGGTGTTGGTGATGGTTCTAATGCTTTGGCTATAGCTAATTTGAAAAATAAAGAAATAATGGTAGACAGCAAATCTACATTTAATGATTTCTACACTGGAAGTATTTCTCAAATAGCTTCAAGAACAGAAACAGCAAATTCTGAAAGTGAAAAACAAACTATTGTTATGGAATATCTTGAAAAATTAAGACAGTCTGTTTCTGGAGTTAATTTAGATGAAGAAGTAGCACAAATGGCAATGTATCAGCATGGATATAATGCTTCTGCGAGAGTTGTTAGTGTTATGGACCAGCTTCTTGATGTGGTAATAAACAGAATGGGTGTATAATACATCTTTAAAAAGATAATAAATAAAGCGGTATCTGTATTTATGGATATCGCTTTTTTAATTTAAGTATTGTATAATTAAATATTAGTATAATACTAAACAATATGCCTAGTTATTCCGAGATTAGTAGTAATATAGTAGGAGCATTTTAAAAAATGAGTATAAGACTTCGTATCACTTTAATGATATTTGCTGTAATGGCTTTTGTTGCTATTAGTTCTAATTTCTTAAGCAGCAACCTTAATATAGAAACTTTTTATAAAGTTATTGATGATAATATGAATAATAATTTCAAAATTATAGCTAATAGTTTTGAGAATAAGTTCTACTCATCATTAGAAGAAGTCAATAAATTATCCTATAAATCAGCTCTAACATTTAATACAATAGACAGAAGAACTGATACATATTTAACCGATAATGCCTCTAACTTCCTAATGGAAAATATTAATGAATCAAATCCATATATTAATAGAGTATTAAGTATTCTCTTTATACCGAATTATACTTTAGGTTTTAATGAGCTTCCTAAATCATATAATATAGATACAAAAACAACTAATTTTACAATTATTACTAATGATGTAAATGGTGTATGGAGCAATTTAAATACTTATTCTCCTACAGATGTATATTATAAAACTTTCTTATCTTCTATGTTTAATAGAACATTGTTTAATATATCTAAAACTATAGTTGAAAATAATACTATTATTGGTGTTGCGAATATCGCTTTATTCTTTGACTATACTAATACCAGCGAAATAAAAAATATATTTGATATAGATTCATCTGAATTATTACTCATTAATAAAAATGATTTAACTATTATCAATTCTAAAGATAATAGATTAAACAAAAGCAAACTTGATATTATATATCCTGTTTACTATCAATTACTTAATTCAAACCTAGCTAAAGATGAAATTGTAACAGAAAATGTAAACATATATGGTAAGGATTATAGAGTATATATAAAAAGTATATCCGATGTTTTAAATGTAGCTATGCTTATACCAAATAGTTATTATAAATCTCAAATAAGCTATATGAATAGAGCTATTGTTTATACTATTATTATGGTATTTGTTATATCTGCAATTATAATAGGATTCTTCATAAAATTAATATTCTCATCATTAACTAGAATATCTGATATAGTTGGAGATTCTATTGATAATAAAGATTTATCTGTTGATATACCAGAACTATCCGGAGGAGATGAAGTTTCTGAAATTACAAGATGGATGGGTATATTAAGCGGTAATTTCCAAGCTACTATAGCAAACATCAAAAAAATTATATCTATATCTAAAAAGCAAAGTGATAGATTTACAAATCAAATATCTTCAAATTCTGATATAATAAATAATATAAATGAATCAATAGAAAATATTAAAACTAACATTAATGAAGAATTAAATAACTTAGAGATAGTAGAAAACAGCAATAAAAATATTTTGGAATACATAGATATTAACTCTAACAGCATAGATGAAATAGACAGAGACACAAAAGAACTTCAAGAAAAAATAATAAAAGAAGGCGACAGCATAGAGCAAATATCTGTATCTGTTGAACAAATGTCTAAAACTATAGAAGGCATAGATAATATTATATTTAATGCTTCCAATAAAGCAAAAGACTTGCATATAGCATCTATGAAGAGTAAAGAAAAAATGCAAGCTACATCAACAGCTACAAGCGACTTAAGAAATGCTTTAGGTTTTATATCGAATTTCGTAAGTTCAATAAGAAACATAGCACATCAAACAAACTTGCTTGCTATGAATGCTGCTATTGAGGCTGCTCATGCTGGTAAATATAGTTCTGGTTTTGCTGTAGTTGCTGAAGAGATAAGAAAATTATCAGAAGTTTCAAACGAACAGGCTGATAATGCAAATAAAATATTACAATCAATAGAAGAAAAAATTATAGTAACAAGTAATGATTTAACAGAGTCTACTACACAATTTGATATATTAGCTAGAGACGTACAAGAAGTTACAGAGATAATGGGAAGCGTGCACAACTCTTCTGTTGAACAATTAAAAGCTATTAATGAAATAGTTAATTCGATTACTACAATATCTAGTTCAAGTGATAATATTAAAAAACAATATATTAATGTGGCAAGCAAATTAGGAGATATAAAAAATAATATTAATACTTTAAATACTTTATCTGTTAGTGCTTCTAAATCTATGGCTAAGCTTAGAACTACATCAAATGCCATATATGAAAACATTGATAAAATATATTCTAACTCTAATGAGCTTTCTATTTATGCAAACACAATGACTAGATTTGCAAATGATAATAATAAAATATTAACAGATTTAAATGATGAAATATCAAGATATACTATAAATACAAAATCATCTTCAGCAACTACAACACAAAGAGTAAGAGGAATATCTTTAATAATATTGAAAGATTTTGTAAGAGAGAAATTTGGAGAGGACGGTTATCAAAAATGGCTTACTGCTATGGAGCCTGCTTCTTCTCTAATATTTAAAAATGATATATCAATAAAAGAATGGTATCCTTTTATGGCTGGTTTCCACAACCCTCATAAACTTGTATGTGATTTGTTTTATGATGGAGATAATGCTGGTATAAGAGATATTGCTGAATACCACTACAACAGACTTATACCTAAATACTTTAATATAATATTGTTATTCGTACCTAGATATTACATCTTACGTTATGTAGCTGAAGTAATATTTAAAGAGATACATGACCCTGTTAGAATTGAAGTTATTAAAAGCAGAAAAAGATTATTGGTAGCTCATATGAAAAACTTTACAGGAAACCCTGAAATATTGGAGTTATCTTTAATGGCTTGGTCTTCTTTACTATTGGGTTCTATTACGCACGTTAAATCTTCTTTAGAGATAACCAAATCTATTAAAGATGGAGAGCTTTATACTGAATTTGTTTTGAAATGGTAAATATTAATCTAATAAATATTTTGATATTTTTAACATTATAAACTATAATATATACAAAAAAATTGGAAAATTATGAAAGTAACTAAAGGTAATTCGTATACTTATGGAATAATTATATTAAGCATTTCTGCTGCTATGCTTTTAACTTTGGCTTTTCCGCCTCTTAATTTCTTTCCAATAGCGTTTATAGCTTTATTTCCTTTGAATATTATTATATACAAAGCTGATAAGATTAGATATTATGTATTATCATCTTTTTTATTTGTAATAGTATTCTTCGGTTATTTGCTTGTATGGGTGGCGGCATTTATGCTTAAAGAGACAGAAGCTGCTGTTTCTTTTTTAGCTTTATTTACAATATTATTTTTGCTTACTTTACTTTTTTATTTTCCGGCAATGATAATAAGCGGATATCTTTCAAAAACTTTTCCTAATATAAGATTTTTAATAGTACCTGCAGTATTTACTGTTATGGAATATATGAGAAATGTTGGATATTTGGGTTTTCCTTGGGGAATTATAGGTTATTCTCAATGGAACTTTATTCCATTTATACAAATAGCTGATACAATAGGTGTACTTGGTATAAGTTTTTTGATTTATTTATCTAATGCTGTTATCACTCATTATTTAATATTATACGTAGAAAAATCTGAAAGTATAAAAAATAACAAAAAAATATCAAACAAAAAAGTTTTTTTACCCGCTATAGCAACTGCAGCAGTATTTTTTATTGTTTTAGTATATGGTTTAATAAAAGTAAATTATATAGAAGCAAAAAGAGTTTCTATGCCTAAAACAAAAATGGCTCTTATACAAAAATCTTTTGACCCTAACATTCCTTGGAACAGCATATACACAGGAGAGCCTTATAAAAGAAACTCACCAGGCATACAAGGACTTGCTGAAAGGTTTTTATTAAAATCAGAAAAATTCCAAAGCGAAGAAAAACCAGACGGATATACTCAAAACAGCACTATATCAGTAAAAAGAATATGCAAATTGGCAACAGATGCAGCATTATCAAAGCCTTCTCTAATAGTATATCCAGAATCTGTAACAATGGATTCATACAATTATTATCTATCTCGTTATGGAGAAATGTTCCAATATGGAATGGCTTCTAACTCAACATACCCTGCAATTTTTAATACATATATTTTATACAACACAATAAAAAATACTCAAACTCATCATTTGCTCGGTACAACAATTATAGAAGAAAATACAAATGAAAATGCATATAACCCTTATAAATATTATAATGGAATAGAGTTTATAAATGAGCAAGGAAATATTATTGACAGCTACAAAAAAATAAAACTTGTTCCAGGAGGAGAAGCTTATCCTTTTCAAAATAATAAGTTTCTTCTTAATACTTTCCCATTTAAAAATATTATAGCTCTTATATACGAACAATTTGATAAAGCAGGAGCAAGCAGATGGGAGATAGGCGATAAAATATCAGTATTTGAACACCCAAATGGTTATAAGTTCTCTGGTATAATATGCTATGAAAGTGCTTTTGGAGATTTTGTAAGACAGTTTGCATATGACGGAGCTCAAACTATAGCCGTTATAACTGAAGATGCTTGGTCTTACAGCGATAACTCTTTGCTTCAGCATTTTTATATGTCTGTATTTAGGGCAATAGAAAACAGAAGAGACATAGTACATAATGGAAACTCTGGTGTAACTGGACATATATCAAGCAGCGGTAAGGTGATATCTACTCTTCCTTTCTGGAAACCTGATTATATGATTGCTAATGTAGCTTTGAATGACAAGATTACAATATACACTAGATTTGGCGAATGGTTTGTAGTATTATGCTTTATTGGAATAGTTGCTTTATTTATAATAAAATTAAGCAATACAATTAAAAATATTTATATAAAAATAAAAGATAAAGTATATACAAAAATAAAAAAGACTAAAACAAAAACTGATAAAAAAGATTTAAAACATACAGACAATGAAAAACATATTTATGATATAAAGAAAAAAGAAGAAAACAATCAAAGCATATTCGACCAAAGTACCTCAGAAATATTTAATACTTTAAATGAAATTATAGAGGAAGATGAAAAAAATAATAAATAATTTTGGTGTATTATGGGATTATTTATCAATATATTAATAGCAGAAGATTCTAAGGAAATATCTGATAATATAAAAAAAATACTTTTGAAAAATCCTACTGTAAAAATAGTAAATATTGTAAATAATGGTATAGATGCATACAAAACTATAATAAATAAAAAAATAGATTTTGCATTCGTAGAATTTAACCTGCCAATGATGAGTGCTTCTGAACTCCTTAAGCAATTAAAAAAAGAGAGCATTAATACCAAAGTAATAGTATTATCAACTACAGATAAAAACGATGATTTGAATACTAGAATACTTAATTTGGGAGCATTTAAGATTATAAATAAGAATGCTAAAATAGAATATATAGAAAATGAAATATCAAGTATTATAATAAATAAAAATATTAAAAAAGAAGAAAATATAAGAGAAATAAAAATAGATGAAAGTATAAAAAATAATTTATTTAGAAATACTACAATACAAAAAAACACAATAAACACTTTTCCGCACAATATAAGCAGAGTAAGTGATGTAATAAAAAAAATAAACTATTCTGATTTTAAAAATCCAAAACTTATAGCAATAGGAATATCCACAGGAGGCCCTAAAGCATTAAGGAGTTTAATTCCATCTATACCAAAAAACTTCCCAATTCCAATACTAATAGCACAGCATATACCAAAAGATTTTTCATCTTCTCTAGCAAAAGGCTTAAATGATGTATCACAAATTACAGTTAAAGAAGCAGAAGATAATGAGGAAGTAAAAGCAGGCTTTGCATATATTTGCCCAGGTGAAAATAATATGGGTATATATTTAGATAATGATAATATAAAAATAAAATTAAGACCAGATTTGAAACTAGACTTGCCATATATGCCGTCAGTTAATCATTTATTTAATACAATTAACGATAACCTAAAAGACCAAGCAATAGCAGTAATAATGACAGGTATGGGCAATGACGGTACTGAAGGAATGATTAATTTATACAACAATAAAAATCTCACAATAGCACAAAATAAAACTACAAGTACTATATTTGGTATGCCTAAAAGTGCTATAGAAAACAATGCTGTTCATTTTATAATATCGCTTTATGATATAGCAGAGTTTTTAGTGCAATATACAACAATAAAATTAAAAGGACTATATTAAAATGAATAAAAAATTTTTACTTATTATAATGACTATTTTTATACTAGCATCTTGTAAAAAAGAGTATAAAGCAGATTCAGAATATGGTGCTTATATGTTTGAAAAGTATATATCAACATTAATATCTGCCAAAGATACTTTAGAGTTTACATCAAACATTGTTACTAATTTAGATGAAAACACTGTAAAAAAAATAAATGAGATGTATGTATTATATGAGCTTACAACTGCAGATATTATAGAATCTATAAAAAACAGAGCTTCTATATATCAGAGAATATTTTCAGATGATGAAGAGGCTCTTTGTAATTATTTGCCTAAAGATGGTGGGTATTATGATGTGGCTATAACATACAGAGAATATAATGATATAAAAATAGCACAGATAGAATATCCTTCTTTTAATAAAATCTCTAAAAACTCTATTGAAATTGTTGGAATATATTTAAATGATAAATGGAATATTTTAACTATAAACTTTTTTAATTAAAAAATAATATATTTTTAAGGATAACAAAGGATAACAAATGAAAAAAATCATTTTAATAATAATAAGCTTATTTACTGTATCTTGTCTTGATGATGTTAATACTATAAAAAAAGAGAGTTTATTTTCTTTTTATACAGAAATGAAAAATGAAATAATAAATGAAAACATAAAATGGTTAGAAAAAAACTCTAATATAGAAGATATAAACAAAATTGAAAATATAATACTAAAAAATAATGACTCTATTAAAAATATGCTATCATTAAATGATGGAGAATATTCTGCTACAATAAATTATATAACAGCCGAAGCTAATAAAAATGACAGAGGAAGCTATATTATAAGAAATACAAAATTAAGCCCTACTTATTACTATATCAAACTAATATATGAATCTTCTAAATGGAAAATAGAAAGTATAGATAAATTACCTATAAACAATTAACTTTTTATTTCTGATATTTTTACTTCTTTTACTTCTTCAGTATTAGAAACTTTTTTTAGAGTCATTTTTTCTCTATCAAACTCAGCAATATAATAATTATTTCTTAAAGCTAATACTATATCTTTAGCCCCATTAATTCCGTTATTTTTTTTATAAGAATCTATCATAATCTGTAAAAGAGAAATTGTTGAAGGAAAACCAATATATGCTATTGCAACACCCAAAGAAGGAATTGTAGCTAATGATGAAACCAATACGCTTTTTCCTTTGCTTAAAGTTTTGGAAGATATAATTGCTGTTACAGCTACTACAACTCCTCCAATAAGTAATCCCCAAGCTATTTTACCTGTATTTTTGATATTAGATATTTTCTTTCCTAAAGAAGACTCTATATATATAATATCATTATCTTGCATAATAGCATCAACTATATCGCTTTCATTTTTGCATATAATAACTTCATCTCTATTCATAATTTACTCCTCTATTATTATATAATAATTTTATTAATAAACAAGATAATGAACTTTTTTTTATTAAATATCAATTTGATTTTTGATAAAAAAAATATTATTATATATGTATAAACTTTTTTTAGGATTAATTTTTATGTATAAGATATCACAATTAGAAGAACTACTAAAAAACAATAAACTTGATGAGCAATTTTCTAATATATACGGTGCTGATGATAACACCATTAAAGAGGCTTATATAAGATTAACTTCAGTATTAAACCATTTTAAAAATATAGATAACAGTCAAGATATTCATGTATTTAGTGCTTCAGGAAGAACTGAATTATCTGGAAATCATACAGACCATAATAATGGTTGTGTATTAACTGCTTCTATTAATTTAGACAAACTAGCTGTGGTATCAAAGAGAAACGATGAAAAAATAGTTATTTATACAGACTATTCTGATAATCCAAACTACATAAATATAAATGAATTAAATATAAATAAAAATGAATATGGTAAATCTAGTGCTTTAATTAGAGGTGTATGTGCTGGTATAAAAGAAAAGGGATACAAATTAGGAGGCTTTACTGCTTCTATTACGAATAAAGTTTTAATAGGAAGCGGACTTAGTTCTTCTGCTAGTTTTGAGTCTTTGGTTGGAGAGATAATTAATGCTCTTTATAATGAAGACAAAATATCAAAAGTAGACATCGCCAAAATCGGTCAGTTTGCCGAAAACAAATATTTTGGAAAACCTTGCGGACTTATGGATCAGATGGGCTGTTCTATTGGCGGCATTATGGCTATAGATTTTAAAGATAACAATAATCCTAAATTAGATAAAGTAGAATATGATTTTGAAAAGGCTGGATATGCTCTTATGATAGTTGATGCTAAGGGAGACCATAGTTCGCTTACTAATGAGTATGCTGCTATAAGAGAAGAGATGAATTTAGTTGCAAGATATTTCTCTAAAGAAGTATGCCGTGATATTACAAAGCAGCAATTATTAGAAAACTCTTCAAATATAAGAAAAGATATTGGAGATAGAGCATTTTTAAGAGCTTATCACTTCATCACAGAAAATGAAAGAGTAGTAGAGCAGATAAACTCACTCAAAGAAAACAACATAAAAAAATATATAAATCTTATGAATGAATCTGGACTTTCTAGTTTCATGTATCTTCAAAACTGTTATTCCATCACAAGCACTAAAAATATGGGAGTTGCATTGGCTATTGCTATGACAAAAGATTTCCTACAAAATGATGGTGCTGTTAGAGTACATGGCGGAGGTTTTGCTGGTACTATTCAGGCTTTAATACCGTTAAACAGAGTAAAAGAATATACTGACTTTATGGACAATATATTTGGCAAAGGCTCTGCAATGAAAATTAGAGTAAGACAAAGTCCTGTTTGTGAAATTTAAAATATTTTTATAATCTTGCAAATAAATATTATAATAAATAATAATCTTACTATAATTAATTATTCTTTTATTATTTAATTAATACTATCACTTTAAAATTAATATTATAAAAGAATAATATAAAAAATATTATTAAAAATTATCATTAACAATTTCAAATCCACTATTTATTGCTTGATCAGTCCAGAAATATTCCCATTTCCCATATCTTCCTGCTGTAAGTATATCATTTTCCTTTAACCAATCCAAAACTATTTTTTTATTAGTCTCAGTATCAAGCGTAAATAATATATTAGCATATTGATGATAATCTAATTGGGCAAATTCAACTTGTTTATAATCAAATATTCTCATTTCTACCAATTTATTAATGGTATGTTCTACTATTTCATTATTACTTAAATTTATTTGTTTGAATTTTGAACAAGGTATTTCAGTTTGCAATGAACTATAACCTTCAGGAGCATTATAAGGTGATTTTAAAGTAGCAATATAAACTCTAGGAAATAAAATCCCCTCATCATAGATATAAAACCATAAATAAGGCACATTTACTTTTCCTTTTAACCCTATTGATACAGTATAACCTGATGTATAATAAAGTTTGGATGCTGCCTCTTTAACATTATCTGGAATATCTTCTATAATATTAGCAATATATGTTAATGGTAAAGTAGATATAATTTTATCATAATTAGTTTTATACCCATTATCAAATAATAATTCTTTTTTCTTGACATTCCATCTAATCAAATTATGATTCAATTTAATATTTTCTTTTGGAGTCCAAGAATCAAAAAAGCTTTGAAAACCTCCATGTTTTGGATATCTCATTTCACTTGCATAATATTTAGATTTACTTTCTTTATTCCAAGCCCCATATTCTATTTCATCCAAATTACTTTTCATTACTCTATATCCAACCCAATCAACACTCATATTTTCTGGTTCAGTAGTCCAATATTTTCTAGTATATTTATCTGAAAATTCTTTAGCAAAATAATATCCAAAAGAAGCATCGAGCCATTCTCTATAGTTTTTAGGATTTTCTATATTTGGTCTATTTTTGAAACCTTCTATTATTTCTATTTTTTGTTCTTTATCTAAAGGATATAAATTATTTTGAGTAGGATTTCCAAGCCATAAACTTTTATAGTAATTAGCAATATTTGGAATATGACTATAATACTCATTAGATGAAGTATCAAATAATTCTCTAATCTCTTTATTTTTTGTAAAAGAAAAATGAGGAAATCTATCAAAAATAAATTTTCCTATTTTTAATCTTCTACAAAGACCACCGTATTCATTCTCTTTTTCATATATTTCAAACTCAATGTTATTTTGTTTTAATTTGTATCCTGCAGCTATTCCACCTAAACCAGAACCTAATATAATAACCTTATTCATCAAAATTTTTTCTCTCCTCTTCTATAACTAAAGGTCGCTTCATAACTCTTAAATTAATATTTAAAATATACTCTCCTAAAAGCCCTATAAAAAATAATTGTATAGAACCTATAAAAAAAACACCTACCATTAATGCTGCCATACCAATTGGAAAACTATTCCAATTAATTAATTTTAAAACTAAATTTATAAACCCAATAACAAATGTAATAACTGAAAATAAGAATCCAAACATGGTTGCAAGTCTTAATACAATTTTAGAATAACTGGTTATACCAAGCATGGCATAATCATATAATTTATAAAAATTAAAATGTGTCTTGCCAAACTTCCTTTTTTCATGCACATAGTATACTTCTTTTATTTTATATCCGAGTTCTGCCACTATTCCTCTTAAATATGGTTCAGAATCATCTAAATTTCTTAATACATTTATAAAACTTTTATCATATAAACCAAATCCATGAAAATTCTCTATTTGATCCACATCAGATATAGTTTTAATTAATTTATAATAAAATTTTCTAATATAGCGAATAAATACATTTTCTTTACTTTGACTTTTTTTACCAACAACTATTTTATATCCATTCTCCCATTCTCTAATAAAATCAATAATGGTTTCTGGTGGTTCTTGAAAATCTGCATAAATTAATATAGTACAATCTCCTGTTGTTTGAGTAAGTCCGTAAAAAACAGATCTTCCATATCCAAAATTTTTAGCATTAAAAATATATTTTATTTTTTTATTATTCTTACAAACTTCCTTTAAAATATTTCTCGTATTGTCATTTGAACAATTATCTATAAAAACTATTTCATAATCATAATTTTTTAGATTATTTTTTAATATTTCTTCTAATCTTTCTACTACATTAATAATATTATCTTCTTCATTATATGTAGGTACTAAAATACTTATTTTTTTCATTTTTCATTTCCTATTAAGCTTATTTAATATTAATTAAAGCATATATTTTAATATACTATCTTTTATACTAAATTCAATCTTGAATCCTAATTTTTCCATTTCAGATATATCAGCAAATCCACTATGTTCATTATTTCTTAATGGTATTATTCCAAAATTTATTTTAGATTTAGAATTCAATTTTTTTTTCAAATACAAAACTAACTCTCTTATTGAAATACCATCTCCGCTTCCTAAAGGTATATCATGATAACCTTTTAAATCAGATTTAATAATAGTATATATTCCATTAACCACATCATCTATGTATATAAAATCTCTTATTTGTGATCCTTCAGTTAAATTTATATCTTCATTATTTTTTAATTTATTTATTAGATATGATATAAATCTATCATTAGGTTCATCTTTCCCATAAAAACTTTCAAGTTTTATATTAAAAAAATTTATGTCTTTATTATAAGAATAATATTTTCCATATTCAGAAAATTGATGTTTTGACAAAGAATACTGATTAGTAAACTTATTTAAAGAAGTACCTATATAAATAAAACTTGTTGTTTTTACTTTATTTATTAATTCTAAAGGAAATAATAAATTTGTTTTAAATATATCCAAATAGTTATTCTGTGAATTCTCATAAGCACAAGCTGTATATATTAATATATCTGATTGAAATTCATTTAGTTTGCAAAAACAATTTTTATCTTCAACACAAACAAAGTTTTTAATATTTAATGTTTTATAACATCTTACCAAAGATAAAACATTATTTTTCTCTTTTTCAAACTTAGTTAATAATTTATTCCCTAAATATCCAGTAGCACCAACAAGTATTATATTCATATAAGATACCAATTATACAATAAAATTAAAAATAGCTTCACTAACATATTCTATCATTAAATCATTAATACCAGGATAAACCCCAATCCAAAAAGTATTATTCATAATAAAATCAGAATTCTTTAATTCTCCTACAACTCTATAATTTCTTCCTATCATATATGGCTGTTTTGTAATATTACCAGCAAATAAAAGTCTTGTTCCTATTCTATTATCATTTAAATATTTCACAATATCATTTCTTGTAAATGGAGCATCTTCTTTAACACTAATAAGAAAACCGAACCAAGAAGGATCACTATTTTCCTGAGCTTTAGGTAATATTAAATATTTATCAAATTTTTGTAATTTATCTTTTAGTTTTTTAAAATTAGACTTTCTCTTTTCTATAAAATTATTAACTTTCTTTAATTGAGCAACTCCGCAAGCAGCCTGCATATCAGTTATTTTTAAATTATATCCTAGATGAGAATAAGTATATTTATGGTCATAACCCTCAGGTAAATTACCTAATTTCTGAGTAAATCTTTGATTACAAGTATTATCACAACCAGGAGGACACCAACAATCACGCCCCCAATCTCTAATACTTTCCATAGCTTTTTTTAATATGGGATTATCAGTAAGTACAGCACCACCCTCTCCCATAGTGATATGATGGGCCGGATAAAAACTTAATGTAGCAATATCTCCAAATGTCCCAACTTTTTTATTATTATAAGTACTTCCAAAAGCATCACAGCAATCTTCAATTAACCATAAATTATGTTTTTCACAAATTTCTTTAACTTTTTCTATATTAAAAGGATTTCCTAAAGTATGAGCTAAAATTATAGCTTTTGTTTTATTAGTTATTGCCTTTTCTATCAAATCAGCATTTACATTGTAAGTTTCTAATTCAACATCTACAAATACAGGTATTAAATTATTTTGTAGTATTGGATTTACCGTTGTTGGAAAACCAGCAGCAACTGTTATAACTTCATCTTCATCTTTTAAAGCTCTATCTTTTAGTAAATGACTTTTTAAAGAACTTACAGCGATTAAATTGGCAGAAGATCCAGAGTTGCAGCTTAAAGCATATTTTAAGCCAAAAAATTCTTTTAATCCTCTTTCAAATTCATCATTGTATCTATATGTTGTAAGATGAAAATCCAAAGCACTGTCAACTAAAGTAGCAATATCATCTTCATCAAATACTCTTCCTGAAACAGGTACTGCACTTTCACCTTCTATAAATTTTTTTGCAGCATATTCTTTTTTACTATATTCTCTAACTAATTCTAGTATTTTATTTCTATCCATAATTAATTTAACCTTCTATGTAATTTTTTATCTGTTTATTTGTAATATCTTTAATATTATTTTTATTTAAATATTCACTATACCAAATAGCAGTTTGTTTTATCGCTTCTTCTGTATTAAATTTTTCTTTCCAACCTAACTCTTTTCTTGCTAAAGATGAATCTAACCTTAACATATTCATCTCTTTTTTGGAAGTTTCAGGAGAATTGATTATATAACTTCCTTTACCTATATTATCAATAAAAGCTTTAGTAATATATTCAACTGTAAATTTGTTGCCTTCATCTATTGGAGCAAAATTATAGCTCTCTGAAATTGATTTTTTATTAGCTAAATTATAGCATACTAATAAATATCCGTAAAGTACATCGAGTACATGCTGCCAAGGTCTTACACTATTTGGATTTCTAAGTTCAACTGGAATATTTTTTTCTATAGCTCTTACTATATCAGGTATTATTCTATTGTCAGCAAAATCTCCTCCGCCTATAACATTCCCTGCTCTCACACTTGCTATATTAACATTTTTAAAAAACGACTTTTTATAACTTTTTATTGCTATTTCAGCACATGCTTTAGATGCTGAATATGGATCATGGCCGCCTAAAGCATCATTTTCTCTATACCCCCAAACCCACTCTTTATTATCATAAACTTTATCTGTTGTAATCATTACAGCACATTCTAAATTATTTAACTCTCTCATAGATTCCATTAAATTAATAGTACCAATTACATTAGTTTCAAATGTATATACAGGTCTGTTATAACTATCTATAACAAGAGGCTGTGCTGCTAAATGAAATACAATATCAGGATTTATTTCCTTTACTATATTTTTTATTTTATCTAAATATCTTATATCCTGTATGTATGATTTAACTTCATTATCAAGATTAATTAAATTATACAATGATAATTTATCTGCTTCTAATGATATACCATAAACATCAGCCCCAAGTGTTAAAAGTAGTTTTGAAAACCAGGCACCTTTAAATCCTGTATGACCTGTTATCAATACCTTCTTATTTTTGAAATAATTAAATATATTTTTTATTTCCAAGTTTTCCATGGGGCATTTCCTTTGTTCCACATATCCTCAAGTAAAGATTTATCTCTTTGTGTATCCATACATTGCCAAAAATCTTCATGTTTGAATGCTATAAGCTCATTATCTTTAGCTAAATTTCTTAATGGTTCTTGTTCAAATATTGTAGAATCATCTTTAAGATAATTAAATATTTCTTTGTTTAGCACAAAAAAACCACCATTTATATAAGCATTATCTCCTCTTGGTTTTTCTATAAAATCTGTAATCATATTATCATTATTAATATTTATAGCTCCCCATCTAGCTGGAGGAAATACTGCTGTCATAGTTGCTATTTTACTATGGATTTTATGAAACTCTATCTCTTTTTCTATATCTACATTAGAAACACCATCACCATAAGTTAAACAAAACATTTCTTCGTTTTTTAAATATTCATAAGCTCTTTTTAGACGCCCGCCTGTCATACTATGTTCGCCTGTATCAATAAGCTCTATAGTCCAGTTTTCTTCTTCTATGTTCAAACCAGATTTTAAAACCTCAGATTTATTATGTTTAAAATCTATCTTCATATCGTATAAATGGCGTCTGTAATTATCAAAGAACTCTTTGATCATATATCCTTTGTAACCAAGTAATATAACAAAGTCATTTATTCCATAATGAGAATAATGTTTCATAATATGCCATATAATAGGTTTTCCTCCTATTTCAACTAAAGGTTTAGGCCTTATAGTAGTTTCTTCTCCAAGTCTGGTACCAAGACCTCCTGCTAGTATTACTGTTTTCATAATATCCTCATATAAAAATATTATTCATCTATTATAATAATAGGTATGTATTTATCTATATAATATCTTTTCATCAATTGTGAAAAAGCTGAATTATTATAATTAGATGGATTTTCTATCATATTGTTTATCTCAAAAAATCTTTCTATTCCTAATCTTTTTATATCATTTCTAGTTAATACTATTTCTTCTAAATTATTTTCTTTTGCATTAACATATATATCTCTTAATGTATGCAAAATCTCAATGTTATTTTTTTCTCTGATAAATGACATATCAGCAAAACTCAATAAATTTAATGACATAATAGCTATTAAAAAAAATAATATAAAACTAGATACTAAAGCATTGATACTATTATTAGAATTTACACCTTTTAATAAAAGTATTAATACCAATGAAAATAAAAATATAAATTCTAACCACATTCTATGAGCATCCACAGCAAAATAAACAAATATTAAAAATAGAGCTGTAAAAGAAATAGAAAAACATATATAATCAAATTTCATTATCTTTCTATATTTTAAAGTTCTAAATACAAAATAAACAATATATATAATTCCTATAGCTATCAATAATTTATTAAAAATATCTAAACTATTAAATATAGAAATTATAATACCAAGCTTAGATCTATTATCTATGCGTTCTAATTGCCATTGTCCTCTTCCCCCAAATAGAGTTAATAGAAAAGCAATTATTGTTAGTATTATAGTAACAAATAATATAAATATTTGATACCTATTTAAAGTTTTACTATTATTATCAATAAACAATTTATTTTTTGTATTAAAGAAATAAAGCAATATAAAAAAAGATAATCCAGATATTGCTGTAGAAACAGGATCTAATACAAATGTTGCAAAATATGATAATACAAATAATAACATATAATTAAAATTTCTATTTTTAAACAATAGAAATTCTTTTTCATATACAAAATAATATAACATAGGAAATATAAATGCCATAGAAAAAATAGCAGATCCTATATAAGCTGATAAATTTATATAATCAAAAGTAGTTGTGTAAACAGTTGTATATAATGATATAGCAACAAATATTAATTTAAAATTTCTTTTCTCATTAATAATCCAAACAAAAATACTAATTATGAATGTTATCAGATAAACAAATATCAATGTAAATATAGATTTGAATATCATTATTGTATTTAAAGGATCTAAATGAAAAAGATTCATAAAAATATTACCAAATGGTCTCATATATAATGCTGCTAATATATCCCCAATATGTCTTCCTCTTTGCCAAAAATGACCATTAAAGTCATACATATTATAAAAACTATGATAATCATTACCATAAAAAAATACATCCATATGCGGAATAATTATATAATTAAGTGCCAATAATATAAAAGATAATATTAATATATAAAGTATAAAAATAATATTTGAAATTGTTATAATTTTTTTAGGCTTAAATTCCAAAAAAAAATCATTACACAGAACTATATCATTAGTATTATATTGAAATTTGTTTATATATATTAATAAGTAATTATATACTTTTATAGCTTTTAAGAAATATAAAAGAACAATAAAAAATATAATAGATATAATAA
>ERZ1026866.624-NODE-624-length-20744-cov-15.741505_pt1 | contig 20744 bp, 7 predicted proteins | sample MGYA00380163_ERZ1026866 | MGnify/ENA primary metagenome ERZ1026866 (study PRJEB33269, sample SAMEA4719799) | human gut metagenome | biome: human-associated habitat; feature: organic feature; material: feces | place: Cameroon | collected 2013-10 ...
GGTATCTCATCATCGATACAACGCTCGATTCCGTCCAACTTCTCATAATGAGAATAATAGGCTTATAGTCATAGTAAATTGCAGAGTTTTTCGAGTTCACGTACTTTTGCTACTATACGTTTTTGCTCCTCTAACGGCGGAAGTGGTAAAATCAGTTTTTTAAATATTTCGAATGGAGGTATGTTTTTTATGGCAGACCCTTTACTACTTTCTTTTGCGGTTTGCTTTAGAACATAGTCGAAATACAGAAGAAAGTAATCCAAATCAATCGGTGCGTAAATTGTCATACGCATAAGAGCCTGATTTATAATACCAAGCTCAATCTGTTTGGGCAGAACATAAGTTTCCCCAATGGTTCCTGCACAGCTAACAAGAATATCGCCTGGCTCGACTGTAAAATTTTTCATTTTTGATTCGTAGTATTGGCGGGTAATGTAGTATGTTCCGAGGGTGTGATCTCTTTGAATAGCGTTCTTTTGCTCATACACCTTTACAGTATCAGTACCCTTGGGTACAAACATACTCTTGGTCAAGCTGCTACCGAATGGCCCTTTTTTATAGATGCCTATGTCATTCAATCTTATTAAAGCCCAAGATGATGGCACTTCAAACGGAATCTCTTCATCGATGCAAACATCTTCAGAGCCACGCTTTTCATAATGAGAATTATCCCTTCTGAAAATAACGGATTCGTGCTTATCTTTTTTGATTTTTCCTTCGGCTATTAACCTTTGCTTCTCTGCACGAATGCGTTCCAGAAGGATGGATGCCGGTTCATCTGATGGATTCTGTGGAACAAGTTTCCCCTGAACCGCATATTGAAGAATAGATTTTTTTAACTGTTCAGGGAAATCTTGATTATATTTTTGTAACAAAATTTCTTTTTCCCCATATAGCTTTGATAAATTTAGTGCTTCAATCAATTTAGTAATAATACGAGTTTGTTCATTAACAGGAGGCACAGGAATAAATAGTTCGGAAATCACAGCCGGCTTAAGTTCTGTTTGATTTGTTGAACCAGAACAACTTTTTTCTAAATATGGCTGGTAATAATTCAAAACATAAAAAATATAATCTGCCGATAAAAATTCCGATGCTCTAATAACAGTAACGTGAGAATCCGGCACAATAATATTTTCATTGATACGATCAGAATCATGAAACATTCCTATACGACCAAGTGTCCCATTTCCGGTGGAATTGATAACAATATCGCTATCTCGCATACATTCCTCTTCTGGATATTTAGGAAATACCGTATCATCCAAATATTTTGCAAGTGTCATATCAATACCGCCTGCTTTGACATTACACTTTTGTGCAAACACCTGAATAGTGCTGGAAACAGTATATTTAGGTGATTTTCCACGCTTAATTTCTTTTTTTACAAGGTTCTTTAATCTTACCCATTCCCAACTCTCTGGAATTTCAAATGGCACATCATCTGCAATACATACCGGTTCGTTCTTTCCCACCTTCTCATAAGGCAAATTATCGGCTCCCCGGAAGATTATAGAAGGATTCTTTTCTTTCTTGATTTTTCCTTCTTTTGTCAACTGTTCTTTCTCGGCTCTAATACGTTCTAAGAGAACAGATGCTGGCTCATCATTTGGATCCTGCGGAACCAGTTTTCCCTGCACGGCCATTTGTAATATTGAATTTTTTAATTGCTGCCCAGTCATTAGTTCTCCTCCAGATTTATTCCCAAAATATCAGTTATCTGCGCCAGAATTCTATCAATATCAGCATTTAAACTGGCTCTTTTTTCCTGATACTGCTGAATTAATTCCTTTGGTGGTAAAATTTCTTCTTCCTCGTGAGGATATCCGCAAAGGTCTATATTATAGTTCTTCTCTTTGATTTCATCAATGCTGTATTTCTTTGCCTTATCAAATCCCTCTTCCTGTATTTCCTGGCGATTTTCCCACCACTCAACTGCTGGTGCAAAATGCTCTAGTTTCATAGGTTTTGTCTTACTGAAATGCTTGTATCCTTCTGGCATATCCAGACGGTAAAACCATGTTTCTTTTGTAGTACCATTTCTATCAAAGAACAAAATATTGGTTGTGATTGATGTATACGGAGAAAAAACACTTCCAGGCATACGAACAATTGTGTGTACATTAAACTCAGAAAACAGTTTTGTTTTAATGGCTACTTTTGCATTGTCTGTTCCAAATAAAAATCCATCTGGTAAAATTACCGCTGCTCTACCATTTTCTTTCAAACGATACATGATAACTGACATAAAAAGATCGGCCGTCTCACTGCTTGCAAGATCGGATGGAAAATGATTTTTAACTTCTGTTTTCTCTGAGCCTCCATAGGGTGGATTCATAAGGATAACATCCACCTGATCATCTTCTGTGTAATCAAGAACATCTCTCAACAATGTGTTGTCATGAAAAACCTGCGGAACATCTAAATCGTGTAATAACATATTTGTGATACAAAGCATATACGGAAATTGCTTCTTTTCAATTCCATATATAGAGTTTGCATACATTTCTTCGTCCTCGGTTGTCTTAACCTTTTTCTTTAACTCTTTTAACCAGCTTGTGATAAATCCACCTGTACCACAAGCAAAATCTGCCATTTTTTCGCCTATCTGTGGTTTTATCATCTGTGCCATAAAATCTGTCACTGCACGAGGAGTGTAAAACTCTCCCGAAGAGCCTGCACTCTGTAATTCTTTCAAAATTGTTTCATAAATTTCTCCAAAAGCATGACTTTCTTCATAATCTGTCAAATCCAACTCATCAATTACACCAATAACCTGACGGAGAAGAACACCATCTTTCATATAGTTATTCGCATCAGCAAATGTTGTCTGGACAATAGCCTTTTTTATTGGAGTATCTGCATTGACTGGAAGATTTTTCAACGTTGGAAACAATGTATTATTTATGAAATCCAAGAGAATGTCTCCTGTCATTCCTTTTCCATCTTCATCATGTCCCCAGTTTCTCCAACGACATTTTTCTGGAATAATGGACTGATATTCTTCTTCATCCCATTCCCAATCCTGTTCTTTTGCATCATATACTTTCAAAAAGAGCATCCATGCTATCTGCTCAATACGCTGTGCATCACCATTGATACCTGCATCATTACGCATGATGTCTCTTACTCTTTTTACAAAATTTGACATATTTCCCATTCTTATGCTACTCCTCCATCATAAATCGCATTTTCCAGTTCTTTCACTGCTTTCAAATATCCATCCTTACCGCCAAAATAAGAAGCTATCTTCTGTGGCTTTCCCATTCTCATAAAAGGATCCAGTTTCAATATTTCTGTCTTTTCTATTTCATATATTCCCGTATTCATATATTTGTCCAATAATGCCTCCAACACTTCTCTGGCGGCACCACTATATTTATTCAGGAAATCTCTTTTCTTAACATTTTCAGCACGTTCTTTGCGTGTCAATGGTTTCTTATCAAATGCAACATGACATATAAAATCAAAATCATCAACATCTGACATTCCCTGATCTTCCTTCAATGTTTCAAGATCAATCCCCTGTTCACGCAAAAGTCCCCTAATTTTTTCTTTCTTTTCTTCTGCTGACCATTTTCGGATAAAATTATCCAAAGAAGCATATGCCCCCAGAATATTCTCCTTCGTGTAGTCGATAATACTTTCTTGACGAAGCAATTTTCCATTTGCATCATAAACGGATACAGTCTTATAGACAATTTTCACCTGACATCCATCCCGATTCACAATTGGCTTCGGCTGCTTTGGATCTACAGGATCGGGACCTGGTCCTACAGGTGGTTTAATATTTTTTCCTGACCCGGACTTAGGATTAAAATCTTCGTCCATCTCAATTGGGCCATCCCAATCTGGATCGGCAAATAATCTACTGACATTTCGAAAATCCATAACAACAAAATGTGTTTTTCCTTCTTTTTCTCGTAAACGTGTTCCTCGACCAATAATTTGCTTAAACTCTGTCATAGAACCGATCATTTCATCCAGCACAATCAATTTTGTCATTTTGCAATCTGATCCTGTAGATAATAATTTTGAAGTTGTGGCAATTACCGGGTATTTTTCTCTGACGGATATAAAATAGTCTAACTTGCTTTTTCCATATGTATCACTGCCGGTAATCCTAACTACATAATCAGGATTTTTTTGTACCATATCCGAATTCTGATTTACTAATGCTACCCTCATTCTTTCCGCCGCATCTTCTGTTGCACAAAATACAATTGTTTTTGCCATACGATCTGTGCTTTTTAGATAGTTTGTAATTTCTGCTGCAACCTGTTGAATACGGTCTTCTATAATAATATTGTAATCATAATCACTATTGGTATAAATTCGATCTTCAATTTCATTTCCGTAAATATCACATTGTCCTTTGCGAGGTCTCCACCCTTCTCCAATATCTGTCATAACATTGATTACCTTAAATGGAGCAAGGAATCCATCCTCTATGCCTTCTTTTAAGCTGTATGTGTAAATAGGTTTACCAAAATAATCAATGTTGGATATGTATTTTGTTTCTTTTGGTGTAGCAGTCATACCGATCTGTGTTGCTGATGCAAAATATTCCAGAATTTTCCTCCAATTGCTTTCTTTTTTAGCCGAACCTCTATGACACTCGTCTACGATGATTAAATCAAAAAAATCAGGTCTAAATAACTGTTTCAGTTTAAGAATTGTATTATTAATATCCTCTTCCTGGTCATCATTTCCACCTGCCAACTGTTGATACAACGAAAAATAAACCTGATATGACGTAATCGTACTCGGATCATCCTTTGAAAAATTGACTTTATGTATTACTTTTTCTAATGGTGCAAAGTCCTGTTGAATAGACTGATCCACGAGATTATTACGGTCAGCAAGATAAAGTATTTTGCTTTTCATACCACTTTTTAATAACCTGTATACTATCTGAAACGCTGTATATGTTTTTCCAGTTCCAGTTGCCATAACTAAAAGCAGGCGATCTTTACCCCTGGAAATTGCATCTACTGTTCGATTAATTGCAATACGTTGATAATAACGAGGCGGATATGTCTTCTGGCTACTGTAATATGGCTGTTGAATCATTTTTTCCTGATTTTCTGACAGACCTTCTCCGTTATTTGCTCCATTTTTGTATCTGCAATATAGCTCTTCTTCTGTTGGAAATTCATCAAGATCTAATTCCCGCTCTTTCCCCGTCAGAAAATCATGTTCAAAAAATCCGTCTCCATTTGAACTATAAGCAAACGGAATATCCAACATACTGGCATAGGCCATCGCCTGTTGTAAACCATGTGAAATACTATGTTTATTGTCTTTTGCTTCTACAATCGCTATCGGATTGTTAGAATTCAAATATAGAACATAATCCGCACGTTTCGGCTTTTCTCTGGTAACAAAATTCCCCTTCAGATTGATTTTTCCATCTGTTATATTGGTTTCCATCGTTATTTTCTTGATATCCCATTTTGCCGTAATCGCTGGTGTAATATATTGAAGCTTTATATCTTCTTCGGACATCTGCTTTTTAGATATTATCGTCATGAATACAGCCTCCCTCTTCTGTAGATAGTTCCTGATAACAAATATTATCGGAAGTTGATAAGTATATTCTGCTACTATTCCCACTTTTAATTACTGTAGCTTTTATTTGTTTTTTGTGTTCTTTACATATTTTCCACTACGAATTCTTGCATCCTTTGGCTTCTCAGCATCTGCCGGAATTGCCCAATAACTGCCGACACGCATTACTCCAGGAATTCTATTTTCAGAGCAAAGTACCTGCACTCGTCGTTTCGACAGTCCCCATTTTTCAGCTGTTTGACTGATTGAAAGATATTCCATGCCTTCATCTCCATATTATAGTGAGTTCACGATCAATCATATTTCTATCTTTAAATTATAATCCCAAGTGCGAATAAAGTCAATTTACATCCAATGCCTTACACTTTGAGATTTGTTACTTTTCTTTCACAGTAACTGCTCACGCAAAAAAGACCAGAAGCCACCTACATCAGTGACTTCCAGTCTTAACATTTACTTATCTCACACCCCGATCAGCCCCTCTCTCCGGCTTATCTTTTCCCTGCTTTTCTTGAATAATCCTCTTATTAATCTCAATTCGTTCATGAATGGATAATTTCTTATCTTTTCCATCTACCGCCTGCTTCTGCTGTGCCGGTTTTCTATCTGCTTTTCCTGCATCCTTAACCACTGCATTCGCTTCGGTACTTGTTACTCGCTCATCTGCTCTTCCTTTATTTCTTTCCGCTATCTGCTGTTCTCGTCTCTCCTTCACACCTTTTTCTTCCAGGTTGCAAAAGCTCTGCAGATATGGAAGCACATGATTCTGCATATCCGTCAGATCTTCCATATATTTCTGAAACTCTTCGCTTCCTTTTCCTTTCTGGTAATTAATCCAATACTCATCTGTAAGCTTCATTTCATTATCATACTTCAACTGACTCACAATACCGCCATGTCCATTTCCAATATCCATTGACTTCTTGAAATGATGCAGCATCTGTTCACCTTTTTCCGCATAATATACAGTCACATATATCTTTGCGATTTTTGCAGGTTCCTCTGTCTTTGGATCACGTTTTGTATACCATTCTTTATCCATTTCTGCTGTTTTTGCATCCAGTTCGGACAACTTCTGACATCTTGTTTTCATGAGATCACTCTCTTCACAGAAGTTTACATACACCATCGGTTCCATATTCTTTGGAAGTTCTGGCTCATAGGCTTTCAGTCTTTCAATCAATACACCTGCACGCACAGACTGGTCACATTCTTCGTCTACAATATCCTTCAGATATGAAATATAGGAATGAATATTCCCGCTTCGCAAATCCAGCATTACTTCCTGTACCGTATTCTCTCCCGGCTCCACATTATCTCGATACTCATACGGATCAAAAGCTTCTGCAATCTCATCCAGTGCCTCTGCCAACTGTTCTGTGGCCATCTTCTCCGGATACATTGCTTCTCGAACATCCCTCATCGGTACATACTTATAGTCCGGCAATGCTTCATGGATTTTCTTAATCCCTTCCCGTACCAGTGCAAGTTCTCCATAAAATCGAACATCGTCCATCAGATTTCCAAGTACTGTATTTCCTTTTACGATTGCAAATTCAGCATCATCGTAGTAACTGTCTTCCGGATCACGATAGATAATCCCCATACTGCATACTCGATAGGCGTTTTCAGGATTCTCCCTATATTTTTCATAGACCGCAGCAATCTGATTAACATCGGTACTTTTTTCATAAGCTCCCATATCATGGAACTCATCACATTCTGCGGCAAAGTATTCCAGATACGGTTCTTTCTTTGGTGGCATATTGTTGAGAACGTTATCAATCATGTTATAATTTGCCTCTTCCAGTTCCTCCACCTTTGCCAACGGCTTATATTCTCCCTGGCTATTCTGGATCTCTGCCAACACAATTTCATCCATTTCTTCAACCTTTTCCATCAGCTGTTCATAATCTCCTGGAACTCTTTCTTCGGTCCAACCTTCCTCTTCCAGAATCTCATCTGTTGCTTCTTCAATAGAAATTTCATCGTTTTCATAGACGCCACCATCCATCAATCGGAATTCTTCATCATAGAAAGAATAGTCATACCCTTCCTCTGTGACCTGAATCGCAAAATATCGCTCGCCTACCTGATATGCCAATTCTTCCATTGAATGTTCTTCTAAATCAAGGAAGTTATCCAATTCCTGAAAACTAATGCTGTCCACAAAATGAGCCGTCACCTTTTCCCCGTTGTTCAAAACTACAATATCGCTCACTGACAATGAATGTCCCCGAAAGTCCTCCGGGCGATGAATGTTAAACCGTTCAAAGATATCCTCTAATGAAACATTCCCCTGTAACTCTCCCACATAAACCAGCTTATAATCTTCTTTTCGCACCTGCAGGTCATGACTTTCAATAAAATTCATGTTTCTAAATGCATAGGCTGTCCCTGCAGAATCATCTCTAATCTGATAGATTCCAAATACCGGCTTTGTTCCAATCAGCAACTCTGCTTCTTTTAGTGACTGTAACTGCGGATATTTCTTCATCTGCCATTCCAGATCTCGGAAATGTTCACGTTCGGTCATTGGTAACTGATAATGCTCTGGTCCACGCTCAATCTCCATTCTTTCTGTCACAAATTGTGGTGTTGAAAAACTAGTGATCAGATAAATATCTGCTCCTGCATCGTATAATTTCAATGCTTCCTCTCTATCAATCACAGCCATTGCTTCCTGCAACATTCCCATATCTTCTGAATCAAAATCTCTATCATAAACCGTTCTTCGCATCCACTCCTGGTTCTCCATACCATACAAGCCATCATGTGCTTCAATCATTTCTCTGCTTGCATATTCTCCCTGACTTCCATCGCTCCCAAGACAATATATCTTTGATCCGGTGCGGTGATATTCCAGAGCAGCTTCTTTTCTAAGCGGAACCATATTATTTGCTGTATACCCATAATCAAGTAATTCCAACTTTCCAACTGTTGGATCTGGAAGTTCTTGTATCTCCTGTCTGGCATCGTATAATAAATCTTCTACTTTCTCTTCCTGCGATTCACTGATTGCATCTGCCAGATCACGTACCAGTTTTCTCACAGAATCTTCATTCCCAATTAAAAGAGCATAGTCGAAAATGGCTTCCTTTATTTCGTCTGAAAATACAATGCCTCTTCGTTCTCTCCGTTCAATCTGCTCCTGAACATAGCCCTGCATTTTCTGTGCTTCCATTCCTAATGTTCTGTTCATTGCCATATCCATTCCTCCTCGTATTTCTAATTTATGGCATAAAAAAATGGCGGAACTTATAGTCCCACCAATTATGCCATTACTTCTTTAATTTCTTACTCCAAGCCAAAATCATGATTTCTACTGATCTTGCCATTCTCGCTTTCTCGTTGATTCTTTTCTTTGTATATCTGTAATTTTTCATGAATCGAACCACGTACAGTTCTGTCTTTGTTCACTTCTGATGCTTCGACCACCTCTGCTTCTTTCGCATTTTCTTCTCGCTCATCCATATTCAGCAATGCATTTAATTCTGCCAATCTCTCCAACATCTGATTTAATTCTGCATCTTTTGGAAATGGTTTCCCTACTTCTTCTTTCGCATTTGCCAACTGTTCATACACTGTTTCCAGTCTTTGTTGTGCTTCGGAAAGCTTCTCTGGATAACTGTCCAAGAGATTGTTGATACGAGTAATATTTCCAAGTGCATCTGCTCCAAGATGAACTTTCGAGACAGCCTCATGCTTGACAGACAGAATAAATTCTTTACTCCAGCTATCAAACTGAATCCTCATATTGAATCCCTGATAGTTTCCGATATCCATCGCAGCATCTACTGCTTTAATATCTTTACATACTGCCAGAAGAGCGGCTCCTGCTTCCTTCTTCTCTGTAAATACCTTTCCTCCGATTTTCATAGTAAACTGCTCTGGATCTGTGATTTTATGCTCAGAATAATGAGCGATGTCTGCCTTGTAGCTGTCTATGATTTCCGTCAGTTTTGCAATCTGTTGTGGAAAATTCCTTGCAATATCATCTTCCAGGCGGTATTGGTTATTCATGTGGTTCGCTTTTAAAAGCTTTAATTTCGCCACATCCACATCCAATGCCATCTTCTCTTTTACTGCCGGATTTCCGGTTGCAAGGGCTTTGACCTCCGCATAAGAAAGTGCCGCTTCATCCACATCTTCACAACTTCGCACAGGTTCTTTGCTGGTCATAATCTGAGAAATGAATTTCTGCTTATTCTCAATCAACTGCCACATATAACTGTCGAATGTGGATTCTGTTACATACCGGAAGATATGAACCTTTTTATTATGGTTTCCCTGACGGATGATACGTCCTTCCCTCTGTTCCAAGTCAGATGGTTTCCAGCCAATATCCAGATGATGCAGGGCAATTAGACGATCCTGTACATTGGTTCCTGCACCCATTTTTGCTGTCGAACCAATTAAAAAACGAACCTGCCCGGATTTCACTTTTCCAAACAGCTCCGTCTTCTTTGCTTCTGTATTTGCATCATGAATAAAAGCAATCTCTTTTTCCGGTACACCTTTCTCCATCAGTTTTTGCTTCAAGTCATCATAAACATTGAAACTGCCATCACCTTTTGGTGTGCTCAAATCACAGAAAATCAACTGTGCGGATTTCTGTGCTGCTGTGTCTTTCCATATTTCATAGCTTTTCTCTGCACAAACTGATATTTTACTTTCTGGATTATCTGGCAATAATTCATTCACCAAACGCTGATCCAATGCTAACTTCCTTCCGTCATTGGTGATTTTTAGCATATTATCGACAGAGGCATCTACCCCTCCGTTTCTGACAACTTCTGCACGTTCTCCCAGACTTTCTACGATTTCTTTCTGCTGTTCCGTTGGTTTCAGCACCACTGTTTCATATTCCGCTTCCGGCACTGGAAGCTTTAATTGATCGGAAGTTTTGATATCTGCAATCTCCTTAAACATATTCATCAGTTCCGGAATATTATAGAATCTTGCAAATCTTGACTTTGCACGGTAGCCTGTTCCCTCCGGTGCAAGCTCAATGCTCGTTACAACCTCTCCAAAAGTAGAGGCCCATGAATCAAACAATCCAAGTCCCATATTTTGTAATTTGCTGTTCTGCAGATACCGTTGCATAACATATAATTCTGTCATGCTATTGCTGATCGGTGTACCTGTAGCAAAGGTAATGCCTTTTCCACCGGTAATCTCATCCAGATATTGACACTTATTGAACATATCCGCCGACTTCTGTGCTTCATTCTGTGCAATCCCGGCTACATTTCTCATTTTTGTATAGAGAAATGCATTTTTATAGCTGTGTGCTTCATCTACATACAAGTGATCCACTCCCAGTTCTTCAAACGTAACTACCTGATCTTTTTTCTCTTTCTGATTTAATTTCTCCAACCTTGTCTGCAGTGTCTTTCTGGTCTTTTCAATTTGTTTGACGGTATAACGTCCACCATCCTGCTCATACCTTGCGCTCTGAATTGCCATTTCCAGATCATCAATCTGCCTTTGAAGCATGGCTTCCTGCCGCTCATCAGATATTGGAATACGCTCAAACTGGGAATGTCCAATGATAATGGCATCATAATTTCCCATAGCGATCCGGGCACAGAACTTTTTCCGGTTTGCCGGTTCAAAATCTTTCTTGGTTGCCACCAAAATATTTGCTCCCGGATATAACTGCAGGAACTCAGCACCCCACTGCTCTGTCAAATGGTTCGGAACTACAAAAAGATTTTTCTGAGATAATCCCAAACGTTTGCTCTCCATTGCCGCCGCTACCATTTCGTAGGTCTTCCCAGCTCCTACCACATGAGCAAGAAGCACATTCTCTCCGTAAAGCTGGTGTGCAACAGCATTTTTCTGATGCGGACGAAGTTCTATTTCTGGGTTCATTCCTGGGAAGGTCAAATGACTACCATCGTATTCACGGGGACGGATACTGTTAAATCGTTCATTGTACACCTTTACCAGTCGTTCACGCCTCTGCTGATCTTTAAAAATCCAGTCTTTAAATGCTGCTTTCATGGCATCCTGCTTTTGTGATGCCAACATAGTCTCTTTTTTATTCAAAACTCGCACTTCATCCCCATTATCATTTACGACTTTATCATAAATTCTAATATCTTTTAGATTTAAGGTATCTTCCAGAATTCGGTAGGCATTTGCCCTTGCAGTGCCAAAAGTTGCATATGCTAATGCATTTCTCGGACTATCCGCATTCTTTCCTGTAACTCTCCATTCTCCGTTTACTTCGGAATACTTTACCTGTATTTCTTTCTGAAGCAGATACCATGGTGTATGCAATGTTTCCTGCATAAAATCCTGATAATCCGATGGCTCAATCCATGTTGCTCCGATACGCACTTCAATCTCTGATGCTTCCAGATCTCTCGGCTGAACTGCCTCTAATGCACGGACGTTCGGTATAAATTCCAGACGATTCTCTGCAAGGGTTCTCGCAGTATTTAATTTATCTCTGACATTCCCGGACAGATATTCATCTCCGCTTTCCCACTGGTCTGTCAGTGGATTTTTGAAGATAACCCCGACCAATTCTTCTGTGATCTTCTCTTCGGTCTTTCCAGTCAGCTGTGCCATATAAGGAAGGTCTACCTTTGCCCTTTCATTAAGAGACAATGCAAGTGCTTCTGTGGCTGTCTCCACGCTTGTCACAGCGACCGCCTTTTTGATGGTTTGTTTGGTGAACATGTCCGCTTTCCGCTTCAATGTTCCATCTTCATTCAAGTCTTCCAGTGAACACAGCAGACAATAAGAAGAGTCATCAGAAAATGCACGTTTGTTAGCATTACTTCCAACGACTCCATACTTTGTTGTGTAAGTATCATATACCTGATTCAGTTTCTTCTGCTGTTTCTGGATTTCTTCGTCTGTGACAGATTCCTCCATCTGCATGGCGATCAACTCACGAACGGTATCACGGATTGCAACCATGCCTTTTACACGTTCTGCAGTGGCGGCAGGCATTTTCACCTGATTCATCAAAGAATTAACACGGTAATACACCTGATCATCTACAACTGTATAGCTGTAATTTCTAACATTCGGATCTGCCGGAATACTCTCTGGCATCTCATCCAGTTCTGACTCCACATCTACTGCCGGTGCCATGCTACCCTTGATGTGTTTTACAGCTTCTTGTAACTGTAATTCCAAATCAGCTCCTTCCATTGGAGCGCAGGTTGTTTCCATACCATACGGACCGGACACTTCTTTCATCTCACCAAGAATCATTTCTGGATGCTGAACAAAATACTTGTTAATAGTAATTCCATTTGCATCACTCTCCAAATCTACCCAGTCTGGCATCTCTTTTGTGAAACTCTCACGCTTCTGGAAAAACAAAATATCCGCACTGACTTCTGTTCCTGCATTTGCTTTAAAAGCTGTGTTAGGCATCCGGATTGCTCCTAGCAGATCTGCTCGCTCTGCCAGATATTTCCGGACTTCCGGTGACGCCTTATCCATGGTTCCCTTTGTTGTGATCAGCGCAGCCACGCCGCCTGGACGTAACTGATCTATCGTCTTGGCGAGAAAGTAATCATGGACCATAAAATTGTAGCGATCATACTGACGGTCATTGACCTTATATGCACCGAATGGCACATTTCCGATCGCCACGTCAAAGAAATCATTGGGATAATCAGTCTTCTCAAAACCTTTAATCTGAATATTGGCATCCGGATAAAGTAGCTTTGCAATTCTGCCGCTGATACTGTCCAGTTCCACACCATAGAGTTTGGACTGATTTAGATTCTCCGGAATCATTCCAAAGAAGTTCCCGACTCCCATAGACGGCTCCAGGATATTTCCTTTTGTAAATCCCAGATTCTCCAACACCTGATACATACTGTCAATCACAATCGGCTGTGTATAATGAGCATTTAACGTGGAAGCTCTGGCTGCCGCATATTCCTCTGGTGTAAGAACCGTCTTTAATTCCAGATATTCTGTCTCCCATGCAGCTTTTGTCTCATCAAATGCATCAGCAAGACCTCCCCAGCCGACGTACCTGGATAAGATTTCCTGTTCCTCTGGTGTTGCATTGCGGTTCTCATCCTCACATTTCTTTAACAACTGGATTGCCATAATATTTGCTCGGAATTTCTCCTTCGGTGTTCCCTGTCCAAGTTCATCATCTGTGATGTGGAAGTTCGATGCTTGAATCGGTTCTGCTATTCCATTAATCTCTTTCAATGGTTCTTTTTCTTTCGATACCTCAACTTCTCCCGATAATTCTTTTTCTTTTTTATCATGATCTGTCCACACACGTTCAGAAATAGCCGTAAAATACGAGGACTCTTCCTCCATGATTTCTTCCCTGATTTCCCGTAATTTATCTAAGGTATCCGCATTTACTGTTTTGTTGTGATAATGATAATAAAGTACTTCTTGTCCAAGTTTTACATCCAAACGTTCCAATTCTTGCGTTGACATTCGATTCCAAATATCATCTTTTTCCGTATGAATCGTGAAACCTTCTCCATCATCATGATATTCTAGTGTGTATTGAAGCCGGTTCGCTTCTCCTTTAACTTTGCAATCAAAATCATGGATTTTTGTTCTAGTACCGGACATATATTCTGAATCAACTAATCGCAAATCAGTTATATCTTCAGCAGTCAAAGTATCCTGCTCCAGCTGTTCTCCTAACATCTGCTGTGCTTCTTCCAAATCTGCCAGTCTTCGTGCTTCCTGTCGTTCTTCATACTTTTCCATTTCTTCCGGTGACAAATAATCATCTGTGCGGATTAACTGGCGAACACGTTCTGCGACCTTGTTCCACTTTAATAAAACTTCTACCTCTGGGTTGCCAATCTTCCCTTTCGCAAGTTTTAATCCTTTTGCATCGTGGGATGCGTCAGAAGCACCTGCTCCTGGTATTCCGGGTGAAGAACCACCTGTTCCATATTCATTTTTCAGGAACTCAGCTGCATCTTTCATATCATGATGTTCCATGAAATACTCATAGATTCGGTTACGTCCTCCAGCTGTAATGCCGCCTCTTCTTAACACTGCATCAATTTCATCCTGTGTGATAAAGGACAGTGCCGGTCGCTCTACCTTGAATTGCTGATTCACCCAGGAACGCTCCCTCTGGAGATCTCTATAACGCTGAAAATATACTGGATTGTGCTGAATTTCCCAACGATGATAATTACTCGGATTTTCATTCATATCCGCTTGTAACCATTCAAACTGCTGATAGATTTCTTTTTGTCCTTCTGGATCTGGCCAGGCATTCCGAATGGTATCCTGCCAATCAGTATAAGACCGGTATTCTTCTGTATTTCTATTTGTATCACGGAAATGAAGCGCCAGAAGATCTGTCATTTCTTTCTGTTCCTGCTCGATAGCATTATTGGAGATTAGATTATCAACGTAATTTCCCTCCTCATACATATCTCGGATCCTGTCAGCAACTTCTTCCCACGTAACGATACGGTCAAAGTTTCTTCTTGCTGAGTCACCTCGTCGGATACGGATACCATCGTTGTCGTACCAGATACTGATTTTCTGCCCATCTATGGTAAATCCTTTTCCTCCAGTGCCATATTCATCTTTCAGGAAGCTTTGCATCTCTTCATTATCCAAACCTTCGATCAATCTTGCAGTAATGTGAAACAGCGTATTTTTCTGTCCGCTTCCTGTTCGGAGAATATCGTCTACCACTTCATCAGAAATAAGAAAAGCGGCTGGCTGTCCTAATGCAGCTGCCGCTTTCCTTATTTCTCCTAACTGTTCCTCTTCTGTTGGGAACAGACTTAACTGTAAATAATCTCCTGAATTACCAGTTCCTCTGCCTGTGCTTTGATCTGGTTCATGTGTCTGGTCCACGCCATTGTGTCTGCCATCTTGTCCGGTGCCGGATCTTTCTCCAGAAGTTCGTTCATCAGGTTGTCTACTCTCTGTCTTGCCTGACTGTCGATCTCCATCAGATGACTGTCCAGACGGTTCTGCAGTGTCAGAATGTTGAACCTGGCTACTTTGTGGTTTCTCAGATACTCTTTCCTCATCATTCCGTATTTCCCGATGGTTCCTCTCGTCTCCTCCAGACTGATATCCGGAATCTGATACGCTCCACTCTGACTGTAAGTGATCTCTCTCATTGACTATTTCCTCCTTATTTTCATCTTTATTTCTAATATTCTTTTCATTACTTTTGCGAATTAACGTGTTAAATTCATTATAAACTACTTCTTTTTCTTTTGCAACCGTTTTCAAGTCCATTTCCAGATCATTCAGAACAAATCGTCCAATCTGCATAAGAATCGGTTTTCCTATTTCATTGACTGCACTTCCTAAATGTCCAAGTACTTTCAATTGATTGAAATCTGTAATATATCGAAAATCCTCAGCATCCAGATATTCTTGAACGTCTAATCCACAACGATTCATCAAAAGATACCAGACACTATTCGTCATAAGTTCTCGAAATTCGACATGTTGATTTTGTTCATCCAAGTCTTCCAGAAAAGTTCCTGCAACACTTAACCTCAATTCTTCCTCTGCATCCGGAAGCCATTGCTGTACACTTTCTTCTGCAACCTGATGCAAAATTTCCGCAAGTCCACCTTCTGTTTCTTCCAGAGACAACTGCTCCTGCAGATAATCTGCAACCAACTGTTCACCTTCCATTGAAAGCTTCCATAACTGTGGATCTTTTCCCAGATTTCTTACTTTATAAGTATCCTGCACATCAAACACATATCTCAGTTTTACCTTTGGTCCTGATGTATTATCAATCAATGCGATTCCTTTGGAACCTTTTTTAATCCATCGGAACATTTTCTGATTCCAGATTTCCATAGATGCTACGGCGGTTGCTTCCGGCCGCTGTGCATAAATTAAAAGCTGTTCCGGAAAAGTATACTTGTACAACCTGGATGCAGTGTCTAAGAATCGCATCCACTCCTGCGGATTTACTGCAATATCTTTTGCCACTTCCTCCGTCAGCTGTTCCATTGCATATAATTTATTTGCCATCTGCTACTCCTTTACATAAAATCGGGGACTGCTTGGCACAGTCCCCTCGTAATTATTGACTACTGTTACGCTTATAACACTTCGGCAAGATTCTTAGCTTTATCCTTTGGGGCTTTATTTACCTCTTTCGCTTTGATCTCTGCCTTGGCTTTCTCCAATCTTCCATGGATTCCCCCCTTTGAAACCGCTTTTGTCTCAGCTTTTTCTGCTTCTTTTGCTTTTTCAATACGTGCTTCCCTGCGTTCCGCATTTTCCATAACTGCCGTCTTTCCATCACAAAACTGAACTTTATCGGAAAGCTGCTCCTGTCTTTCCACCTGTGTCTCATTGACTTCCTGTACCATTGCATTTAATTCTGGAACCTGAAAAGTACCATTGTCAGGGAGAATCAGTACTTCATGAACAGAAGATGGAATAACAAAGTAATTGCCTCCCAGGCATTCCCCAACTTGTTTTCGAATATCTTCCTGCAGTAACAAAGAAGCTCCATTCATCCTAGATTCATTGGTAAGGCAGAACATTGGATTCTCCATGGTTTCCATATCCAGTTTTTCATTTAAAAGATTTTTTGGTGTTCCTCCAAAAATCATGGATTCGATAATCTGTGTCATATCCACCAGTTGCACTCCTCTGTTCCTATCTGCCATCATCGCATCTGCCTGAATCTGTTCAACAGATACTCCCCATTCATTCATCAGAGAGATTGTTACCGGAATACTGCTAATCCCTTCTCTATTTTCCTCCAGATTTATTGCATAATAAGCTGCAAAATCTCCATGTTCTGTGAATGCTTTGTCTTCCAGACGATCTGTATTCCATTCCTTGTCACAAATTCTCACCTGTAATTTGTCTTTCATCTTTTCATAATCAAGAATATCCGGAACTCCCATATCAAAAAATTCTGCTTTTCCCTGTGCTTCAATACGCATATCAGCTACATCCCCAACACAAGAATCTACATCTTTCCCATTGATATATTCCTGGTAGAGAGAATCCAGATAGACTGTCGGTACGATTCTCTGATTCCCATTTGGAATTGTAATGCCAGTAAGCTTCAGTCCGTTGTTTTTTTCTACTTCTTGAAGTTTAATTTCTGCGTCCTTGTAAGACTCTGGCAGATACTCCTTTACATTGTCTTTGACATATTCATAAAATTCTTTTCTGTTCATCATACGCTTTTACCCCTTTCTGATCATGTGATGGTTCATTCTTTTTCTGCTGACCATCTGCTCGGCTTTCTTCTGATAAGCCATCATTCTCTTTAAAGTTTTCTCCTGGTTTTTTCGTGCTTCCTGTCTTTTTTCCATTGCTTTCATCATAGTTTTCTGTTCCTTTCTGTGATATTTTTGTATGAAAAAGGGAGCCTTACATAGAAGCTCCCAATCATAACCGTTGGTTTTAGTTTCCTTTTTTCCTTTTCCTGCTGATATAAAGTCCTGCCATACCTCCTGTGGAGATTACCAGAAGCAGGATCGGCAGCCAGATATTCGTGCTGTCACCTGTTTTCGGTGCATTTGATACCTTTGTCTCTTCATGGGACTGTGGTGTATCCGGTGTGTTCGGTGTTTCTGGAACTTCCAGTTTCTCATTTGTCAGATTGAAAGTAACTTCCACGACTGGTGTACTGTCATTCGCATAAGCAAATGTCACTTCATGCTTGGTCTGATCCAGTGTGTATCCATCCAGTGTTTTTGTTTCCACCAGATAATACTTGATTGCTGTATCATATTTGCCGTTCTTAAATGTGGCAATCTCATACAGCTTACTTTCTGCATGACCGGCAGCATCTGTCTTTAAGGTTTCCAGAACCTTTCCTTTGCTGTCACGGAGTTCAAATTCTACCCCTTTCAGTGGTTCTCCTGACGATTTATCTGTCTTATTGAGAATCACTTTTCCCTTGGCAGTATCATCTTTCATAGCCACTTTCTGGATTTCTCCGGTGTCTTTCACCTCAAACGTCACATCGGCTGTCAGAAGATATCCTTTCGGTGCCCGCTCTTCACGTAAGGTATATTTACCGATTGGCAGTTTTTCGATATAGTGTGCTTCCTCTGTGGAAGTCCAGCTCTCTACTACCTGATCATCCTTATCGAGAATCGTCAGTTTCGCACCCGGAATCTCAGTTTCTCCTGTGATATCCGTCTTACTGATCTCTACTTTTGTCACATCATCTTTCATCTCATGCTTCTGAACCTCTGCTGTATTCTCTACTGTAAAGGTAATACTTTCTGCAGTAACATATCCATCTGCCGGTTTTGTCTCTGTCATGGTGTATTCCTTACCAACAACCAGTTCTTTGATCACATGGGATTCTTCCGTAGAAGTCCATTCATCTACTATATTGCCATCTGAATCCGTCACTTTCAGGTGTGCACCTGGAAGTTCTTTACCTGTTGTCAGGTCTGTTTTGGTCAGCTCCACTGTGGTTGGCTGATTTTCAAAAGTAAAATCGTAGCTTACTTCTGTCTGGTCTTCTCCGGCATATTCAAAGGTAAACTCCTGTACTTCTTCTGTTGTAACAAATCCGTCCGGTGCAAAGATCTCTTTCACATAGTATTTTCCGTCTACCGGAAGATCTGCCGTAAAAGTAATCTGTCCTTTTTCATCCGTTACTCGCTGCTCGATCAGACTGTCTTTCTCAAGAAGTACCTCGCCCTTTGCATTTTTGATATCTTCACTGGTATAAAGACCGAAGACACCACCTGCAAGAACACGTTCTGTGTCTTTTTCTTTCTTCAGAACCGTAACCTTTACTTTCTGACGGGCATTCTGCCATTTTTCATCATAAGTGATGACTGGTGTATCCTGGTCCCGGTAGGAAAGATCAACATATCTCGGCTCTCCGTCCAGCACATAACCATGGGCAGTTTTTACTTCCTTCACATAGTACTTGCCAGCCGGTAGATCTCCCATCTGTGCAATACCATTGGAATCCGTAGTAATGGTTCCTACTTTTTCATCTGCTTTGAAATAATCTTCACTGACACCATCTGCCGCTTTGATATCTTCCGCAGCAAATACATCGAAAGTTACATCTGTAAGACTTCCAGTTACATATTCAAAGAGATGCTCCACAGTACCTTTTACATTGTCCAGAAGTGTCACTTTATCCAAAAACTCTCCATTTTTGTTGATGATCAGAAGTCCTGTCGGTACTTCATCTTTCATCTCTACTTTCTGAATCTCTGCGGTATCTTCCAGCGTGAACTTCACATCCGTTGCTTTCAGATAACCATATGGTGCCATTTCCTCACGAAGTGTGTATTCCTCTCCAACTGTCAGTCGTTTGATCACATGTGGCTGATCTTTTACAGAAATCCACTGATCCACAACATTTCCTTCTTTATCAAGAACGGTGAGTTTTGCCCCATCCAGTTCCACACCTGTTGTTACATCAGATTTTGTGATTTCTACTGTTGTCGGCTGGTTCTTTTTCACTGTTTTCAGTTTTACTGTCTTCACATCCTGTCCCTGGTAAGAAGCATCCAGATTCAGAATTTCATCAGAGGATACAAATCCCGCCGGTGCTTTTAACTCTTTCACATAATACTGTCCAAGTGGCAGATCCAGCGTACATGCTGCAAGACCATCATTATCAGAAGTCATTTTCTGTAAGAGTGTATCTGCTTTCACAATCACTTTTCCATCTGCCTTGATATCCTCTTTGTTATAGATACCAAAGACAGCCCCTGCTACGGTTGCACCATTCTCTGCATCCTGTTTTTCTACCTGGATTGCAACTTTCTGTCGGTCATCGCCAACAGTCACTTCCTGTTCAATCACAGGTGTATCCTGATCGGCATAGACAAATGTGACATCAGATCTGTCATGATTCAGGACGAATCCTTCCGGTGCAGTCTTTTCTACCACATAGTACGAACCAAGCGGCAGATTCTCTGCAACTGCTTTTCCGTCTTCTCCGGTCGTAACTGTTGTTACCAGTGCATCCTTCGCATAGATCAGCTGTCTGTTTCCGTTTTCATCTTTCTGATAATCCGGTGTATAGATATTTTCAGCTGCATAGACATTAAATTCCGCACCCTTCAGGTATCTTTCTTCATAAACAAAATCCTTCTTGTATCCGGTCAGCATCTCACCTTTTTTATAGATCATCAACTTTCCTTTTACTGGATGGTTCTCGTAATCTACCGTAATAATGGCATCTCCGCTCTCAGAATCCATCT
>ERZ1026866.628-NODE-628-length-20702-cov-6.378651_pt1 | contig 20702 bp, 8 predicted proteins | sample MGYA00380163_ERZ1026866 | MGnify/ENA primary metagenome ERZ1026866 (study PRJEB33269, sample SAMEA4719799) | human gut metagenome | biome: human-associated habitat; feature: organic feature; material: feces | place: Cameroon | collected 2013-10 ...
TTGTGCAAATTCTGCATTCTTCAAGATGTTATAAGCCTTGGTCACCTTCTCATTGCCTGCAGCAAGTTGTGCTTTGATGCGCTCGAAGTCGGCATTGGTATGCAAGCCTCCTGGGTGACGGAAGCCACGGTTGGAATCATAGGCAGGCATTAGTTCTGTTTCTGTGAAAATCATTCCTTGTGTAGCTTTCACGTTCTGGATGGCTGTCTTCAGGTCTGCCACATATTCGTCTATTACGAATTGTGACAGAGTTTCTTTCTCGCTCTTAGCCTTAATGAGTTCGTAGGTGTCTGAAAGCATGGCTACTGCATCAGCAGTATAGATACTGATATCACCATTGATGAGTGTAGAAACTTCTTTCAAGGTTTGGTTCAGTGTTGTCAGATCGCCTTGTGAGCCGTGACGGAATTCGTTATCGTAGTCATCAGCAGCTAAAGCCAATTGGGTCACTTCGCTTCCTGTCAGTGCTCCGTCATAAATACGGATATCTGCCACCTTGGTGTTTTTTAAATATACATCATTGTCAAAAGGAGAGCGGCCTATCCAGTTGTATTTAGGCGCTTCTGTACCAAATACTTCAGATATCTTATTGGTTGTTGCACTCGCTTTCTTCTGACCATTTACATAGAGTGTTCCTTCTGTGCCTTTTTGCACATAGACTACGTTTACCCAATTACCCTTTGGGGAAACCTGCGTAGCATTGACACTTTTCTCGCTCCCATATCCTGCTGCCGATGAACCCACTCGCTGGGTGTTGAGTGTATAGAAATAGTAGCACCCCTCAGTTTGGGTACATACAGAATTATTACTGAAAGTAAACAGGAAGTTTCCCAAGCCAGTAATGTCTTGGTTGGCATTTACGTAATAATACATACTGATGGAGAAGTCGCTGCATCCAGCCAATACTTTTCCTGCACCTTCGCCCATGTCAAAATATCCATCTGACGAACCCAGGTTCAGTACATGATATTTTCCCATTGTTTCCACTTTGGCGTTATTCATCAAAGTGCCAACAATGTTTCCCCCGGAAATGACTTCTTTGACATTTCCGCCAGTTGCATTCTCAAAGTTGAAATGCAGCTTTAGGTTAGCACCGTCTGCCCACATTCCTAATACATTGAGCAGAGCTGCAAATACGACGAGTATTCGTTTTTTCTTCATATAGTTATATGTTTTTGGTTTATCTTTGTTTTCTTATTCTTTGTTTCCTTATACAAATAAGTACACACAGATTACTTATTAAAAATGATTTTTTTGATGTTTTATTGTGTAAATCCGATTATTATTGTTATTTTTGCACTTAAGTATAAATCATATCTCATAGAAATGAAGAACCTAATCCTGATATTGCTTTTGATATGCACCTGTTGTTTGCCAGCAAGTGCCCAATATATCTATCGGTTATTGAATACCTCTATCGGTTTGCCAGACAACGAAATCAAGTCGCAGCTTTGGCTTCCTGATGGCAGGTTGTGTGTCCGTACTTCATCCAGTCTTTCATTCTTTGATGGTTGCACCTTCCGCTCTTTTCCTCCTGTGGTAAGCGAGATGTATCCTATGGATTATGTGGCAGCCTTGCCAACGGCTTATGTGGATGGTCAGCAGCGGGTTTGGATTAAGGAATCAGGACAGATGTTGGTTTTCGATTTGACCACAGAAAGATATGTTGGCGATATCAGGGGATTGCTTGCTTCTATGGGCATCAAAGAACGTATCCGTAATTTATTTATTGATTCAGCTAAAGATTTCTGGTTTGTGACCGTTTCAGGGAAAGTCTTTCATCGGGAGGGAAATTCAAAAGGAAAGGCTGTTGCCGTGCGTGTGCGTGCCAAGGGATTACGGGATGTGGCTCATTGGGGTGGCAATCATTGGTTTGTCTATCATGATGGAAAGATTATGTGCTGGAATGCGGCGATGACAAAGGTCCTTCATAGTCAACTTCTGTGGAAAGGTGAAATGCTGGCGCGTGATTTCGTGCAGTTTTCACAAAACTCAGAACAACTATGGGTGATGTGGAATCATGGTGTTGCTTCATGGCATTCTTTGACCCATCAATGGCAATACAGATATGTGAATGATAAGGATGTTGCGGTCACGTTGTGTGCTGCTTCACCGAAAATCTGTTATGTAGGACTTCGCAATGCGGGCTTGTTAGCTCTGTCGGCAGATGGAAATACGATGCTCCAGTCAGAATATGAGATGATGAATGGAGATGTTATAAGAGATGGTGTGCAGACGATTGCTTATCGGGATGGTAATCTGATGATCGGAATGGCAAACCATGGTATATTCTTTTATAATTCCAATATGCAGCGTTTCCCTTACGTCATCTATCAGCAACTTGGCTTGTCTGATGGCAGTGTTCGCCTCAATGACGGAAAGGGAGGAAAACCTTTTGCCGTGACTTCTCATCATGTGTATCAGCTCCTGATGCCTCAGATGCAATTGAAGCCATTGCCTGTGAAAGGTACTGATTTCATCCGCAGTATGGTGGATAGCCGTAATCGTGTTTGGGTAGGAACCTTTAAGCAGGGATTTTATATGTGGGATGGTCTGGCAACTCACCATTTCATGCAGGGTAGTATTCCGCAGAAAGACATTAACTACAATATCGTAAGAGAGTTTCAGGAAGATGCGCATCATCGCATTTGGGTAAGCTTTCATGGTGGCATGGGAGTTTTGGATGAGAATTGCCGCATCCATCCTCTGAAAGATAAGAATCTGGAAAAATATAAGGTGGTCAATGAGTTCCGGATAGATCAGAATGATGTTATCTGGGCTGCTACTTCACAGGGATTCTTTGCTTATTCTCAGAAAGATAAGAAGTTTCTGTCTCCTCAGAATCTTGTGGATGATGTGGAGATGCAGAATCTGCTCAGTGGACCCTGCAAGGCCTTGCTGGTTGACAGTCAGGGTTGGATATGGATAGGTTCTCTGAACGGTGTGTTTGTCTTGAACCCGAATAGCAGAAAGGTATTCCATTACGGTTTGAAAAATGGAATGCCCAATGAGATGATCAATGGAATCATCGAGGATCAGTTTGGAAATGTATGGGTGACCACTGCCAATGGCTTGTGCCGCTTTTCTCGTTTGGATGAGCAGAACTTCAGATTAGCAGTCTTTGATGAACAGAATAAGTTGGGCGATTGTAGCTTCAACTGGATGGCAACGACCCATCTTGCTGGAGGTAAACTCCTTTTTGGCAGCCAGAATGGTTTTTATGTAGTGGATCCTTCTAATATTCAGAATTTGAAATATTCAGGCCACCCAGTTTTCACTTCCCTCTTTGTGAATGAACAGGAGGTATTGCCGGGTAAAGAACTGAACGGAAGAGTCTTGTTGGAGAAAGTCCTGTCTTCTACAAGAAGGGTCGTGTTGCGATATGATGAGAACTTTATCACGGTTTATTTCTCTGGTCTGAATTTTGACATGCCGCGCCATACCTATTATAAATATAGGTTGAAAGGTGTCAATGCCGATTGGGTGGAAAGTAGTCCGCAGGATGGTATTGGCAAGGCGAGCTATACCAATCTGGCTCCTGGTGAGTATGAACTCGAGGTATTTTCTGCTGGCTTTGATAAGCAATGGAGTCAACAGTCCATCAGACTTCTGATTGTCATACAACCTCCTTTCTGGGCCACCTGGTGGGCCAAGTTGTGTTACTTGCTGCTTATCGGCGGTGCTATCTTCTGGATCATCAGCAGGAAGATGAAGCGGGATCGCCAGCGAATGGAGGTGGAAAAAAACAAGGAACTGGAGGAAATGAAATACCGTTTCTTCACCAATATCACCCATGAATTCCGTACGCTCCTTACGCTCATTATCACTCCTGTGGGTAGTGTGCTGAAGCGTACTGCTGATGAGGAAACTCGCCAACAGTTGAAGGGTGTGAGCAAGAATGCAGGCGATCTGTTGCAGTTGGTCAACCAGTTGCTTGATTTTCGTAAGATGGAAACGAATGGAGAAAGCCTTAACTTACGGAGCGGAATCTTCGGTGAATTCGTGGAATATACTACCATGAAGTTTCAATCTTTGGCTGAGCAAAAGCAGGTGAGTCTGGATGTAAATGATCATTCAGATGGTATCTTTATGTGCTTTGATCGTGACAAAGTGGCTAAAATCCTGAATAATCTCTTGTCTAATGCCTTCAAATATACTCCTTCGGGAGGAAAGGTTAGGGTTGAGTTAAGTCAGACTGCCTGTGATGACCGCCGTTTTGTGCGCATGGAGGTGGTGGATACGGGTTGCGGCATCTCTCCTGAAGACCAGAAACGTGTGTTCGACCGATTCTTCCGTTCTGCCGACCAGAAAACTACGAATGTGGGATCTGGCATCGGCTTGAACATGGTGGCAGAGTATGTGAAGTTGCACCAGGGTAAAATCTCTTTGGAAAGTAAAGAAGGCGAAGGCTCCCGATTTATTGTAGAATTACCTGCCGATCTAAAAGCAGAAACTCATGAGGCTTCTTTGAATCGCCAGACGGATGATTCTTCTAAACAGCAGTCTGCTGCTAATCGTCAGGCGGTTGCTCCTTTGGGGCATCAATTGGGAAATCATCAGTTTATCGATAAGAGTATATTGGTGGTAGAGGATAATGATGGTTTCCGTCAGTATCTGGTCAAGGAACTGTCTCATATATATAATAAGGTATTGATGGCGGAAGATGGCTTGCAGGGTGCTATGATGGCAGAAGAACACAATCCAGACCTCATCATTACCGATGTGATGATGCCGCGGATGAGTGGCACCGAAATGTGTCGTCGCATCAAGGAAAATCTGCAGACTTCCCATATTCCGGTCATTCTTCTTACGGCATGGAGTACGGATGAGGGGCGGGCAGAAGGCTACAAGGTGGGAGCTGATGCCTATATCGCCAAGCCGTTTGATATGGATGTACTCCTTGCTCGCATCAGTAATCTCCTGGAGAAGCAGGAAAAGAGGATGCATGATTTCTCACATAGTGCTTCGCTGGATGTCAAAAACATTGCCGACTCGGCTCCTGATGAGAAGTTCCTGAAAGAAATCATCTCTTTGATAGAAAAGAATATCACGGATTCTGATTATACTACAGATTCACTTGCTGCTGATATGGCGATGTCGAGAATGAGCCTATATCGTAAGATGAAAGCTTTGACAGGACAGGTTCCTTCCGACTTTATCAGAACGGTACGTTTGAAGGCAGCGGCTGAACTTTTGAAGGCTGGACAGCGCAATGTTTCTGAGGTCTGCTATCTTACAGGATTTGCCACTCCGCAGAACTTTACCAAGCATTTTAAGGACATGTTTGGCGTTGTTCCTTCCCAATATAAGGGGTAAAAAGGGTGTTGTTACGTTTGGTATGTGTTTTTGTTACGGTTCGCACATAGGCATATGGGATTATTCCCTAATTTTGCAACCGTAAACTAAACCAACGTACAACATGAAACCAACAACTGTAACCCAGCAACAGATGATTGCTGACTTTTATAAGGAATATCAAGTAAAGCTTGTCAACTTTGCTGTAGTCCGCTTGGGCAATTGGCAGGAAGCTGAAGACTTGGTGCAGGATGTGTTTGTCAAGTTGATGACCTATGACGGTATCATCGATAAGACAACCATCCGGTCATTTGTCTTCACTATAACCAATCATGAAATCATGAATATCCTGCGTCGCAGAGCATGTCGCCACAAGGTGGAAGAGAATGTGATGTATGAGCAGGAATTACAGCATTGTGGCGTAGAGCGTGTCGTAGAGTATCATGATACGCTGCGTATGGTCAATTATTGTGTGGATCAACTGACTCCTTCCTGTGCCAAAGTTTATCGCATGACCCTCTTTGATGGAAAATGCGCAGGAGAGATTGCGAAGGAGTTGAATGTTTCCAAGCGTACCGTAGAATCCCAGTTGCTCACTTCCCGCAAGAAAGTCAGAATGATGCTTCAGGCGATATAGTGTGTAATTAAACCTATACTTCATATAAATCGTAGCCTATTTTAATTAGGATGATGAAACCTTAACTGTTTATATTGTGTTTATCAACTATTTGCTGAGTAAGTAAGGTTGATTTGTCGCCAGTAAACCTGAAAGCAAATGGTAAGAGCAGGTTTGTATTGTATTAAAAAGCAATACAAACCTGTTTTTTAAAAGTATATTGTAAGTCTGGTTTGTATAAGAATAAAATAACAGAAACTTAAAATGATTTTTTATGAAAACTAAAAAGCTTGCATTATTGTTGACTGCTGCAATGTTCTTGATAGGGGGGCAGAATGCAGTTAAAGCAGACACTACTCTTCTGACAGAGGCAGATGGGTGGCAGAAAATCACATCTATTTCACAGAGTGAGATAGATAAGTATTACTATGTCTTTGTTGATAAAGACAATGACTTGATGCTTGGATTGGCAAAATGTGTAAAAAATCCCAATCGTAATGCTATGTTTTATCAGAAGAGTGCTAATGTGGTGGAAGACCGTTCCAAACTTTGGGCTATTGAAGAGAATGGAGACAACTATGCTTTGAGAAATGCCAGTGTGGATAACTATTTGCAGATGCAGACAGAAGGGGGAGACAATAATCCATCATGGAATACGCATGACCAGCCTAATGCATGCGTATGGACTGGGGTGAAATTGGAATATGCTAAAGATGCCTGGTCTATCATTTCCACTATGTATAATCGTGCATTGGGTGTATATGGTGATGGTGCGAATGCCCCCGCAGAAAATGACGAGATTGGTGCCAACAGTATCGAAAAGGGACAGAAATTCCTCATCTATGCGATTCCTCGTGCCACTTATTATGCCAAACTGACTGAGGGTGCAAGTAAAGATAATCCTAAGGACTTGTCTTGGGCAATAAAAAATAATACGCTGGATGATAACCAGGCTAATAGAGGTTGGAATTTAACCTGTAACGGTACGCACAATTTCAACAATACTTATGGGGTAGGCGAATTCTGGTCAAATGTTAATCAACCGAATTTCGAGTTGTCTCAGACTCTTACGGGATTACAACCTGGAACTTATCTGTTGAGCGCACAATTGTTTGAGAGTGATAAAAAGGATGTATATCTCTTCGGAAATACAACAAAAGTTTGTGTAAAACAAACCGATAATTCTGGAGGAACAGGAAGTACTCCTATGGAAAAAGTTGCCAGCCTCATGAACAAAGATCGTAATTATGGCAAGGTAACAGTATTTGTCCTTGTTGGTAAGGATGGTGTGTTGAAATTAGGACTTTGTGGTAATTGTCCTGCAACGACTTGGGTTGTCTTCGATCATTTCCTGTTGCAGTATATGGGCGAAGGAACAGAGGAGGTTAGAAAAGAATATGTCACCTATTATCGGGAAGCTCAGAATAAAGCCAAAGAATTGTTGAATAATCAACTTTATGCTCGGGTTCAGGGAAAAGACAAGGTTGCTCTGGAAACCTTGGCTAATGAGGATGCAAATGCTGTAATTACAGTAGAGAATTATAAAGCAAAGAAAACAGCGTTAGAAGCCGCTATGACTACTTTCCAGGAGGATAAGGAGGTATATAATACTTTTGCGAGTCATGTGCAAAATGCCAATCTCTTCGGCAAAGATGTCTTGGGACTTACCGAAATTCCTTCTGAAAATAAGATTTCTGACCAGACCGTCACTGGAGCAGATTTGCGTGATTGGCGTAACCAGATGTATGTAGCAGAGTATAATTATGTAAAGAATAACCATACTTCTGATATTACTTCCCATATGGGTATTGATGGCTGGAAGGAATGGACAAAGCCTGATTTGGACCCATACAACTGGCAGTCTTATGCTGGTGATCGTAAAGATCCTAAATATTATGAAATAAAAGGCGGATATGGTAATACTGCGAGCTGGGAGCAGAATTTGTCAAGAACCATCACGCTGTACCCTGGAAAATATGTTGTAAAGCTTGCTTGCCGCACCTCTTATAATGGCGGTGCTTCTTCTGGTTATGTTTCTGTAAAAGTGGGAGATACAGAAACCAAGGCCAACTTCCCTTTGAAGAATGATACTGGTTATGGTATTACGACAAGTGGTGAAGCAAGTTTTGATGGTAGTAAGGGTTACAATAGCACTGGCCGCCAAGGTGGTGGATGGGAATGGCGTTATGTTCCATTTGAGTTGAAATCTACTTCAGAGGTTACATTGACTATCCATGTGGCTTCAGAAGGTGGTAATAACTATCCTGGATTCTACGAGCCACAACTCTTAGCCATGCCAATAAATGTAACACTTAAAGATACCGAGACTTATGGAGAGGCTCCTGCTCTCGTTGCCAATGTTACTCTTGATCGTAAATTAGGCGAGAAATGGAATACGATAGTCTTGCCTTTTGCTTTGAATGAAGCACAGGTAACAGAGATGTTTGGAGAAGGTGCCAAGGTGGCTGCCTATAAGGGTTCTACCGTTAATGGTGATCACGTAACTCTCAATTTCAAGGAGCAGACAAGCATGGAAGCTCAAACTCCTTATATGATCAAACCTGGTACAGATGCCAGCAAAAAGGTGAATGGTGTTATCCTCGAATCAGCCAGCGAATTAAAAAAGGTGGAGGATGCGAATCATAATGGAATTGATTTTGTTGGCAATTATACCACAGGTCAGACATTGCAGCAGAACAGTTTCTTTATCAGCAATAACGTGTTCTATCGTGCCAGTGGACAGGAGACTATGAAGGCTTATCGTGCTACGTTCCAGGTTCCAACATCGACCCCGGCAAAGATCATGAATACCGTATTTGTAGGTGAAGGCGGTTCTGTTACGGCAATAGATGATGTTCATGTTTCTCCTCAGGGTTCTTTCGATGTTTATCATATCAACGGTATGTTGGTAAAGAAGAATGCCATCGACTTGAACGGACTTGATAAGGGAATCTACATCATCAATGGCAAGAAATATGTAGTGAAGTAATTTATTTGATTTAGAATAATAAGGAGCAAGAACAATGAAAAAATATATAAAACCCAATGTTCGCATAGTAGCGAATATCATTTATGAACAATCCTTGATGGCAGGCTCTATCACGACGAACGGACTTCCATCGGACGCCCCTGAATATGGTGGTGATAATACGAATTCCACAATTGAGGTTGATGCCAAAAAGAATCCGAGTTCTTCTACTTGGGATGGATGGACAGAATATACATCCTGGGATGATTGATGCGTAGCGTCAGGTCTGATGATATAAAAAGGTCCTCAAAACATGAAACTTGTTTTGAGGACCTTTCATATTTTCTATGATATTTGCTTTCTGAAAGAACTTCCTATTGGACGATTACTTTAGTGCAGATATTACCCATGATTACGGCATATATGCCAGCAGGTAGATTCTGAGTTCTTCCCATTAACATACCGTTCAGATTATATACTTTGACAGGAACATCAGAAGTAACGATAATACAACCTTTTCCTCCCTTGATATTTGGGATTGGGGTAGATGAGGAAGGCAAGCCAATGCTTGTAGAAACATTATCTGAAACATAATAGAGTTGGAAATCATCGAATGACATCCATGTTCCAGTAAACTTCTTGCCCGTCAAATAGAAATCGTTGGTATATCCTATGGTCAAGGTATGATTTCTTACGATGATGTTCTGTATTTCGCAAGGATTCCATCCTTTGCCTAATTTACCTTGAGTATTGCCAGAGTTTTCAATTTCTTGCTGATACCAGTCTGATTCTGTCTGAGCTGTCAGGAATACGGCTTCACCATCAGTTCGGGCGCAGGCTTTAAGCGTGTAAACTCCATTTGGTAGGTCTGTCAAAGTCTGGTGACCAGTAAACCAAAGGCTGCCTGCTGTTTTATTGAAAGAGTCAAAATACATATTGGTAGTATTGCCGCTATAGTGTTGCCCGCTCTTTCTGCTTCCGTCACCATTGGTTACATTGATATCCCATCCTTCTGAGTCTTCAGCATCCGCATTCTTGATGTAATAGGTAAAGTCTGTAGATGGACTCGGAACTTGTGATAAGCGAGTTTTGTTGATCATTTCCTTCAAAGCACGGATGACATCCTTGATGGATGGTTCTGAGACTTGTTTCCCTGCTTCTATCCATTGATCATACAGCTCGGTCTGTGTTTCTAACTCTTGACGTGCTTGGTCTGCATATTTCTCATCTTTAGCGATGTTATGAGCTTCTTCTGACAGTGCCTTGTATTGCTCAAGAATCTCGGTCAAGTCAGTGCCTGATTTTAAGGATTCACGTAATAGAGTCAATGCTTCCAGTTGTGCCTCACGTCCTACAGCATTCTTGGCTGTAGTAATCAGTTCACTTAATGAGTTGTCTTCCTGTGCTTCTGCTTTTTTGATAGCAGCGTCAATAGCATTTTGTATCAGTTCCGCATCATCTTCTATTTGATTTAATGTGAAGTCAGAGACACAGAACCAGCCTTTCGTGCCACCTCCAGAGGTTGATGAATAGCCAATACGCAGGGTTCCATCTGTTCCCACAACAATCGGCTCGGTGGTTTGGTTTTCCCAACCTGTAGTTTGATTCCATATAGCGACTTCTTTTATTGGAGAAATCGTCTTGTCAGATTGAGCTTCGGCATAAGCATGCTGATTGGTGATTTCACCAGGACCGCACATGGAAATGGCAGACAAAGTATAGGCACCAGGCTTTAGATTACCTAAGTCTTGATGGATATCCATTGACGTGAAATTGTTAGACCAGTTGTTCCAACAAGTCTTTCCTGCTATAGTTGCAGTTTTGAAATCTCCTCCAGCAGCTTTGTTGGCTATTGTCCAATGAGTAGATCCATCTGTAAAGGAAGAATTCAGAATCTCATTGCTCAGTTCTTGCGTCTTCGTGTCTTTGCGAACATCTATGACGGCATTGGCTAAAGATTGTATAATCTGGGCACTGTCACTCTCTGCAATTGTCTGTTTTGCTTTACTGAGAGCTTCTTTCAGATTTGTGAGTTGTGTTTCTGAGAGTGAGGCGGTCTCGATTTCTACCAATCCTTGTGCTTCCTTGCGCAAGAACTCTAATTGTGCTTTCTCATTCTGTCCTACTACGTAGGTGTTGAATGATTTAGCAGGCAGTGTAGCTACCATATATTTGCCATCTATATCCAGTGTTAAAGTCTTTTCGCTGCTTCCGTCATTTCCTGCTACAATCACGATGTTGCCTTCAGGTGTTAATGCCGTTGTCACAAGCTGACTTTCGTCAGTTGTTAAAATCTTAGAACCAGCAGGGATGAAGTGTGTATAATGGCAGTAAGCGTAATATTCCGGCGTGTAGCGTGGGGTCTTGGTGCCAGAGTTGACTTGTACCATTGCGTTCTGTATCCATCCCCATGGACTGATACCATTGTCTTTCAAGATGGCATTCCAATAATAATAGGTGGTAACTTTATTGGCAAGGTAATGGTTCGCTAATTGGAAGGTATGTGCTCCTGCATTCCAGTCAAAGGTTCCACTTCCACATTCATTTTCTGTCTGAATTGCTTCATACTGAGGATGGCGGCGGAGAATCTCTTTCATGGCATTGGCACCTTCCCATTGGAAGCCGATGGCATCCATATATTTATCTATGTTCGGGGTGCTCAGAATTTGCTCATATACATCCAATGATCCTGTATTCATGGTTCCTATAATTAGTTTGAGGTTTGGCTGGTGCTCTCTCATATAAGGACCGAGATATTCTGCCAAGAACTTACCTGTAGTCTTGGCAGTCCAAGAACACCCTGGATAAGGAGTATTGCTATATGCCTCATTCTGATAAGCTAAAGATGTAATGTTGATGCCTTGCTCCTTGTATGCATTGATAAATTTGTCGAAATACAAACAGTATGCCTTGTAGTATCGTGGATCATCAATGAATTGGTCATTGAAATATGGTGGTACGTTGAAAGGACAGCCATTGGTATTGGTCTTGCGCTGTGCATAGTGCTTGTTGGTTTTCATCCAGGTAGGAGGACTCCAGGGAGAACAGAATAAGTCAATTTCCGGGTTTTCTGCAAGTGCCAGTTTGATGGATGGAATAATAGTAGTCAGATCTCTGTCAATATTGAAATGTTCCATCTCAAAGTCTGTTTCGTTGACATCAATCTCATCACAGCTATACCATTCTCGTGCATAGTCGTTGGCTCCTGCCGACAGACGTCCTTTCTGCAAGCGCAGGTCACCGTATGGGTTGAACATACGTTTGACGAGCAGTTGCTTGTCATTATCGCTCAGTAAGTTGTAGGCGTCCCAAGGTAATTCGTTAAAACAAGTTCCCCATCCCAAGAATGTTTGTTGGGGTTGGGAAGAACGAATAACCACCTGCGCTTTGCCAGGTACTTTGTCTGAAAGTGTCAGCGATGACATCTTCCAGAAGTTGCCATCAGTTGTCTTAAACTGATAGGCGGTGGTTTGTGCCTGTATCTCTGATGCAGACAGCAAGACCATGCTTAAGAATGTTAACTTGTTCATTTTATTTTAAATTATTGGTTAGACCTAATCTGGTGCTCTGTTCTGTGTATATTGCGATGGAAGAACACCAAATTTTGTTTTAAAGCATTTCGATAAGTATTTCGGCGTAGCAAATCCTACTTTCGCAGCCAACTGCCCTATGGTAATGTTGGGATAACGTTTCAGAAGTGCCGCAGCTTTTTTGAGACGAACATCTTTGATGAATTCGTTGGGTGAAAGACCACTGGCCGTCTGCATCTTTCTGTATAGACTCATCCGGCTCATGCACATATCGCAACTAAGTTGTTCTACATTGTAACTTGTATCTGCAAGGTGCTCTTCTATTTTACTGATGACAAGTTTGAGAAATTCGTCCGAACGAGCTGTGTCTTTGTTGGATTCCTCATCGCTTAACTGTACCTCGGTCAGTTTCAGCATATTACGCCTTTGTTGCAAAATGCGTAAGATTCTTATACGTCTATTCAAATTCCAAATACCATATCCCAGCAGGATGATTCCCAAGCCATAGATGGAGTAGGCCCACCAGGTTTGCCACCAGGCAGGTAGCCGGTGAACTATATACATAGTCTCATGTTCCGACCAGCATCCGTATCTGTCGGTTGCCTTGATGGCCAGTTTATACTTGCCTGTTGGCAGATGGGTCAAGTAGATCGAGTTGACTCCCTGAGGTAGATAAATCCATTCCTTGTTCCATCCTTCTATCTTGTAGGCGAATGTCACTTTTTGCGCGTGGATGGGGTCAAAGGTCGAGCATCGTAGAATGACACTTGAAATTTGGGCAGGAATCTGCACCTCGCCATTTGATTTCCCCAATAAATGGGTGGAATCTCCCATCTGTATGGCCGTGATGTATGGTTGTGAACCTTCTGCATTTTGCTGGTCTAACATCTTGGAAGACTTGATCTGCAAATAAGCTCCAGCACCATCTACTCCTATCTGATTGTCATCGACCTCTTCCAGATGATAGAAATAACTGACATTGATGTCTGAGTCCGTATTTCTTAATGTGCGAAAGGAGTGATTTCGCGGGTTGTATTCCCGAAGATATTGATTGGACAACAACCATACATGCCCCGATCTGTCGGTCTTGATGTCGATGATGGCATCTCCATTAGCATTGCTCATTTGCTGTTCGTAGTCCAACTGTTTTTTTACCGCATTCCACTGGTACACGGAACCTTGTTGCGTAGTATACCATAAAGTGCCATCGCTGGCCAATGCCAATGCCGTTATATTCTCCTTGGAGAGTTGGCTGATCAGTCTCTTTTGTCCATTGACTTCACAGAGGAAGAGTTGGTTCAACTGATTTGTGAAATAAACATTTCCTTCAGAATCCGCTGCGATGTTTTCTATTCTGGACGAACTTTTGCTCAATCTGTTCAGCGTGTTGCCCATCAGCGAATAGCTATAAAGAGCGTCCTGTGTTCCTATGAATAGGGTTCCGTTTCCATTGTCAGCTATCGTTTGGATAGGGGTGGTGAAGGTTGTGATAGGTTTTTCCGTTATTTTATTGTCCTCAGCCTGTAAATGTTTCAGAACTCTACCTGCAGCAGCCCAGATCCCCTCCTTTCCTTTGGTCTTGCATATACATCGGTAAAACTGCATTCCTCCTGCTTCATAGAGGTGCGAGATACGTGGGTCGTAGTACATTAACCCCATGCGACCTTGCCATATCCAAAAGCCATGTCCATCGGCAACCATTCTGTCTGGTAACAAAGGAAAACCTGTAAGTTGGTTCATGGCGGGTACGGTTTCTCTGATGATAGACTGAGCCGAGTAGGAAACAATAAAAGTATGTGGTGTAAAACCTGCTACCCAGATGTTCCCGAACCGGTCTTCACATAACCCATCTAATATCTTGTATCCAGGAGATAGAAACTCATCGGTGTTGAGTGGAATGAGTTTTTTCCCTTCGCGTTGATATAGGTAGAGATTGTTCATGGTAGTAACCCAAACTAATCCCTGCGTTTTGTCTATCAGCATGTCAATACAGCACGACATGTCTTGAGTGACGGCTGTTTGTGGATTCCGGGTTATTTTCCCAGAGTTGGTGTCATAAAACACGATTCCGTCTCCCCAAGTGGCAATCCAAAAACCACTTTGTTGTTTGTCTTCTATCATCCGGATAGCCCCAGATGTGATTGACCAGGGTGTTTTTTTGAATTTTTTCTTTTCCTTAAGATAAATGTAAGGCCCCCCATCCCCAGTTGCTATCCAAATGCGATTCAGGTGGTCCTCTGTAATCTGAGATGCAGAACAGATGGCTTGATTCTTGTCATGAATCAAAATCCTGTCATGGGTAGGGTCTATGCAATAGACACCTTTCGATGATGCCACCCAGATGTGATGCTTGGAGTCTTGATACAAGGCGGTGATGCCCATGTTTCTACTTGTCAGAATCTCTGTCAGCGAGAAGGTATTCTTGTTTATCCGATAGAGTCCTTTCTCGGTACCAAACCAGATTCTTCCCAAGTTATCTTCGGTGATGCAATTCACATTGTTATTTGCTAAAAAAAACATAGCTCGCCCCCTTGGGCGGAATATATCTACTTGGTATCCATTGTCCCGGCAAAGCCCTCCGCCAGTCATGCCATACCACATGAATCCTTCAGAGTCTTGGAAAATGCAATGAATGGTAGCTACTGGCAATTGACTTTGGGTGGGTAGTGTGCGTGACGTAAAAATGCTATAAGCACTTTTAGGTAGTAACGCTGCCAACAGCAGGATCCATATCCAAGGATGCACTGGTAAATGGAAAAATAAAGTCTTTTTCTTCATGATTACTTGTTCATTATGATTGATGGACAAAATTATGATATTTTTCCTTGTTTTCCAAATTTCCGAAGCAAAATTATCACATTTCTTCAATAAAGACAAAAATATCTGTCACTATCTATATGATTGAATGTAAAAACAGATTGTTTGTTACATGTATTCTCCCGCTGATAAAATGTATATATGCCCTATTTAAAGGAAGAATCAGTGATTTCATGGAAAGAAATGTAACAATGAAAAACTGATATGTGAACTCTATGGTAAAGGTTGTTTTTTGTAACTTCCGAGGGTTGCAAACGTAACAAAACGTGTCTTCTATATTTTTGTGTGGAATTAGTGACAAATATCCTTTGTGCAGTGATTGGATAGTTGTACCTTTGTGGCGCAGACAGAAAAATGCATTATAAACATTTAAAGTAATATTATAAACATGAAGAAATTATTTGTAATAATCTATGGCTTATTGACTATGACAAGTTCATGGAGCCAGACTGTGATATCCTTTACCACGACAGAGCAGGTACAATGGGCGAAAAGTAAGGGCTCACTGTCTTCTAAGAAAGAGGGTAAGGTGGTGGCCGAAATTGATGCGCAGATGAAAGGAATAGAGTTCTCTGCTTTTGGAACAACTTTTAATGAACTGGATTGGGATGCCTTCAATATGCTTACCCGCAAGGAACAGGACGAAGTGATGTATAATCTGTTTTCGCCAGAAGGAGACCTGAAGTTTACGCACGGAAGAGTTTCCATGAATGCCAACGACTATGCGCGTGCCTGGTATAGCTGTGATGATGTGGATGGCGATTTCGCACTCAAATACTTTAATATTGAGCACGACAAGCGCAATATCATCCCTTTGGCTCGTGCGGCACAGAAGTATCAGCCTAATCTGCAGCTCTTCATGTCGCCTTGGAGTCCTCCTGTATGGATGAAAATCAATCACGATTATCCAGTGTCTCCGAGCAAGACCAATAAGATGGACCCTCGACAGAGCTATCTGCTCTATATGGATGATGGCAAGCAGGTGGATGCTGACGAGATGAAACTTCTGGGCGACCGCAAGGGAGTGTTTCCACGACGCCTGGCCACCCAGGACTTTTTCATCCAGGATCCCCGTTATCTGCAGTGTTATGCGGATATGTTCTGTAAGTTCATCGACTTATACAAAGAGGAAGGCCTGCCTATCACCAAGGTGATGTATCAGAACGAGGCTTACTCTTATACTCCTTATCCTGGATGCGCCTGGACAGCTGAGGGAACCTTGAGATTCAACAACGAATATCTGGTTCCAACGCTTGCCAAGAAGCATCCGGAAGTGGATTTGTGGATAGGTACATTCAATACCAACCGACTCGACTATGTGGAGAAGATATTAGACAACAAGACTCTGCAGGCTAATATCAAGGGTATCGGAACCCAATGGGAATGCAGAAACAACTTGCCCGAAATGCGAAAACGTTATCCAAACCATCGTTTCATGGTAAGTGAGAGCGAATGTGGAAATGGTTCTATGGACTGGAAGGCAGGAGAACATACCTTCTTCCTCCTCTCGGATAACTTAGGAAATGGATGTGATGAATATTACAACTGGAATTTCATCTTGAAGGATAATGGTATCTCTCCATGGGGATGGATCCAGAATGCGCTGATTCAGGTGGATGGAAAGACCCGCAAGATGCGTTACACGGCAGAGTATTATGCCTATAAGCACTTCAGTCATTTTGTACAGAAAGGTACTGAGATGCTGGCTTATGCCGGACGTGAATACAGCAAGACTCCGGTAGTCGTATTCAAGGATAAGAAGGGTCAGTATATAGTTACTGTAGGTAATTTTACTGATGAACTGGCATCGTTGTCGGTGAAAATTGGCAAGAAATACCTGAATGTGAAAGCTAAGCCTCATTCTTTCAATACATATATTTGGAAGTAGCTGGGGAATATATTACCCACATACCAACAAAATTCTACTTCTATTAGGAAATAGAATAAAGTATGTCAATACTAATAATAAATAAGGTGGAAGATTGACAAGTGGGATTAGGAACAGAGATAATGTATTGCCCAAATTGTGGATATTAGTTTGGGCACTTGTTGCCCGCTTCATGAGCAACGGTTGCTCGTCTCATGTTCACCAGTTCCCCATCACGTGGTCCCCGAGGGACCGCTTGGAGAGCATGGTTGGAACTCTGTGTAATAGATTTGTTTATTGTCAGTAAATAAAAAATAGTAGATTTATTTATTGGCAATAAACAAATTTGGCGTAATTTATTTGGTAGCAAAAAATAAAAGTCGTATATTTGCACGGTAATCAAATAGATAGAACCATGCAAAAAGAAGTTTTCAAGACTCTTATCAAGGAGGGACAAAACGAAATACAGGAGATAGAACTCTATCAGAGACCTTTCGACTTTGAGGAGCAGGGAAGATATGTGCTTGTAGGTATCCGTCAGGCAGGAAAGTCTTATCTGCTCTATCAGCGTGCCAAACAATTCCTTGCCGAAGGGCACGACATCAGGGAATTCGTCTATATCAACTTTGACGACGAACGCCTCTACGGAATGAAAGTGGAAGACTTCGACCTGATTCTGCAGGCATACAATACCATGTACTCCTATAAACCTATCCTATTCTTCGATGAGATTCAGAATATCGAGGGATGGGAGCACTTTGCACGCCGTCTTGCCAATCAGAAATATAGGGTATTCATCACGGGTTCCAATGCCAAGATGCTGAGCCGTGACATCGCCACAACTCTGGGAGCCCGTTACTTTGACGAAAAGGTTTTTCCTTTCTCTTTCAAAGAATATCTGGTTGCCAAAGGCGTTACGCTCGAAGAGAACTGGCAGTATGGCAAGCAAAAAAATATAGTGCAGCAACTCTTTTCGGAATACTTCAAATGGGGAGGTTTCCCGGAACTTCTTCTTTATAAGAACAAACGTCATTGGCTGAATGGACTCTATGAGAAAATCGTGTTGGGCGATGTGGTGCAGAGAAACAATATCAAGAATGATCATGCTTTACGACTTGCCATCAAGCGGCTTGCCGATAATATCATGCAACCAACTGCCTACAACAGACTTGCCAACATGGTAAAGAGTGCCGGCGTTTCTACCAATACTGCCTCCATGATTGACTACATCCGATACACCAAAGAGGCTTGTCTCTTATTTACGTTAGACAACTATGCCTCTAAATTTGCTGAAAAGGAAACTGCCAAGAAGCATTACTTTACTGATAATGGTTTGCTGAGCATCTTTCTTACTGACTCAAAGTCGCCTTTGTTGGAAAATCTATGCGCCATCACCTTGCATAAGAAATACAACAGAAACTATGAGATGCCGAAACTGTATTATTACAACCAGAACATAGAAGTGGATTTCTACGTTCCAGATGAAGGACTAGCGATACAGGCTTCCTTCAGTCTTGAAGATATGGATACCCGGAAGCGGGAAGTAGCAGCACTCATCGCCCTAAATAAGGTTTATCCTATCAGGAAAGCCATCATCATAACATACGATGAGGAAGAAATCATTGAGGAAGATGGCATAACCATAGAAGTCATTCCTATCTGGAAGTGGTTAACAGAATAACCTTATAGAAGAAGTATTTTTTTTACACAATTAAGAACTCTATAAAAGGCTACGTATTTCCTCCTTCCCAATCGTATTATTAGCAAAAACAAAAGAAAGAACGCATGAAACAGAAAGTTTTATACATGATTTTAGCGACTTGCCTGCTCCTGACAAATGCTTCTGATGGCTTGGCTAAGAGCAGGAAGAAGGTGGAAGACCCGGAGATAAGCAAGCTTAAGGGAAAGATAGAAAACGTGATGCAGAAGGTGGATGCACAGCCCGACTGGCTCTACTCCCGATTGCAGATGTTCTGGAACACCCATGCCTCGGATGTCTTCGTAAATGGTGAAACCTTTGCGAAGATAGGGGGAGAACGTGCTCCGGAACCAACCGTGAAATATAACGGAACCCGTGGAACGGCTTCACAATACAACCGTCCCCGTTTGGAAGATATGATTCCTTATGATGACGATGAATTGGGTAATGTAACCTATGTAAGCAAGGCTTCTGGCAAGATGGAGAAAACTTCACCGGCAAAGACGGGTTGCAATATCGCCAGTGTGAACCGACAGATTATGAGCATCGCTCGAGATGCAGCCCGCATCTATGCCGCAACCGGTGATATGCGATACGGCAAGATGGCGGCTAAGGTGTTCGATGTCTATATGAAAGGCATCGCCTATCGCAATGTGCCTATCGATCTGAACCATGGTCATCAGCAAACCTTAGTGGGTATGACCACCTTCGAGGTTATCCACGAAGATATCATCAATGAGTTGACCCAGATGTATCCACTCATCCAAAATCTCGTCAGGGAAGATCAGTCTATCATCGAGACTGGCTTCAAGAAGTGGGTGGAGAATATCATCGCCAATGGTGTGCCTCATAACAACTGGGACTTGTTTCAGGCCGATTTCATCGTGAAGATAGCCTTGATTTTGCAGGATAATCAGGCTTATGCCGACGGCAAGGGCAAGCAGTATTATCTGGATTACGTAGTGAATCAGAACAGCATCCGCCAGTGGAGCCTGAACAAACTCATCGACTTCGGTTTCGATCAGAAGGCAAAGACCTGGTACGAATCTCCTGGTTACAGTACCACGGTGCTTGGTACCATCTGCGATTTTGCCAATATGCTCGATGAAAAGGCGGGAATCGATATGTTCAAGCAGCGTCCTATCCTGATAGATGGCGTGAAGACTTCTGCCGAATATCTCTTCCCAAACCGTATGATAGCAGGTTTCGGCGATACCCATCCTGGTTATCTAAATCAGGGCGGCATCAATAACATTCTGAAATATGCCACCCGTCATAAGAACAAGAGTCTTATCTCGGAGATGAATCTCTTTAAGAGTGCCGTTGCAAGCGATGCTCCGGTATCAGAAATAGAGAAATATACCAGCACGATGTTCTATGCTCCTAATGTATCGTGGATAGCGATGCGCACGGGTATGGACAAGCAGCATGACCTGATGGCTTCCATCAATGCCAGCTTAGGTAATCATGCCCATGCCAACGGCATCTCTCTGGAACTTTATGGCAAGGGCTATGTGCTCGGTCCTGATGCAGGAATAGGAAAATATCTCTATAGCGGACTGGATTACTCAGAGTATTATTCTCAGATGCCAGCCCATAACACGGTGGTGGTAGATGGTGCTTCGAGCTATCCGGTGATGATGTCGCAGCATGCCTTCAAGGTGGTGGCTTCATCTCCTGAGATAAGTGCAGAACAGCCTGCCAGCAAAAAACTCTCGGAACAGAAGGAGAAGATGACCTATGCTACAGTTTGCTTCCTCGAACCTGAAACACAGGCAGAGCAGCAGCGTACTACCGCCATTGTGAAGACCAGCGATAAGGGCGGTTATTACATCGACGTGTTCCGCAGTCGAAAGAAGGAAGGTGGCGACAAGACCCACGATTACTTCTATCACAACCTGGGACAGGAG
>ERZ1026866.630-NODE-630-length-20601-cov-33.836367_pt1 | contig 20601 bp, 18 predicted proteins | sample MGYA00380163_ERZ1026866 | MGnify/ENA primary metagenome ERZ1026866 (study PRJEB33269, sample SAMEA4719799) | human gut metagenome | biome: human-associated habitat; feature: organic feature; material: feces | place: Cameroon | collected 2013-10 ...
TCGCCCTGAGGGTGCTGACTTGGATTTGATTACTTATGTAACAGACAGAAAGGGGCACGATATGCGTTATGCCATCGACTCTCGCAAACTCCAAAAGGAACTCGGCTGGGAGCCATCTCTCCAGTTTGAGGAAGGTATCGAAGAGACCGTAAAATGGTATCTCGAGAACCAGGAATGGATGGACAACGTGACATCTGGTGATTACCAGAAGTATTACGAAAAAATGTATAATATATAATAAGGTATGGACTTAATAAAGACTGATATTGAAGGCATTCTCGTTATAGAGCCACGCCTCTTCCGCGATTCTCGTGGCTACTTTTTCGAGAGTTTCAGCGAGCGAGAGTTTGAAGAGAAGGTTGCCCCAATTCTGGGACACAGTGTTCACTTCTGCCAAGACAACGAGTCTATGAGCAGCTATGGCGTGATGCGAGGCTTGCACTTCCAGCGCCCACCATATACGCAAAGCAAGCTGGTACGTTGCGTAAAAGGTAGAGTGCTTGATGTTGCTGTGGATATTCGTAAAGGCTCACCAACTTATGGCAAGCATGTGGCAGTAGAGCTGACAGAAGACAATCATGTACAGTTCTTCATTCCAAAGGGCTTTGCCCATGGTTTCGCAGTCCTTTCAGAAACTGCAGTCTTCCAATACAAGTGTGATAACTTCTATCATCCAGAAGCTGATGGTGGTATCTCTATCCTCGATGACACCCTTGGTATTGATTGGAAAATCCCAACTGGGTATGCCAATCTCTCAGAGAAAGATACGAAGCATGCAATGCTGAAGGATTTTGATAGTCCATTCGATATCAACGTGGATTTATACAAATAAACAAATAAAACGTTGTTCTTTAAGCATTGACTATGCCGTGATGAAGAAGTCGATTGAAATCTATACCTTGCGAGTCGAGTTTGGTTGGATTGATTCAGATTGCTGGGGCAGCCTTAGAACCTTGCTTCTACAGGATGAGGCTGGCAATGACAAGGTAGGCAATGACATCCGCTTGTATAAATGCAAGAAACGCATGGTTCATGCAGTCGATGAAAACAAGGTGGTAGTGCAAGGCTTGGAAGGCTATATCGTAGCTGAGAAAATTGGACAACTGTTAGTTTGTTCCTTGAAAGAGGAACTGAGAATGAAAGATTTTGAAAAGTAATATATGTCAAATCAAACATCAGATATCAATAAGCGAATAGCAAAGAATACACTTCTACTTTACTTCCGTCTCATTCTTACTATGGGTGTGGGGTTGTTTACAAGTCGAGTTGTATTAAACACACTTGGTGTAGAAGATTACGGAGTGTATAATGTTGTTGGTGGAGTCGTAGTAATGTTTTCGCTCTTTACAGGATCGCTCTCGGCTGCCATCAGCCGATTTTTGACCTATGAATTAGGAACTAGAAATTTTAAAAAACTCAGCATTGTTTTTTCAACAAGTGTAACCATTCAAGTTGTGTTGGCAATAATTGTGAGTCTGCTTGCTGAATTTATAGGAGTGTGGTTCTTGAATAGCCATATGAATATTCCTTTCGAAAGGATGGATGCCGCCAATTGGGTATTGCATTTTTCGATACTTACCTTTGCTATTAATCTGGTAAGCGTGCCCTATAATGCAGCCATTATATCTCACGAGAAAATGTCTGCTTTTGCATACATCAGCATCTTGGAAGTATTTTTGAAGTTGATGGTGGCTTATGCCCTGTACGTTTCTCCAATTGATAAACTAATAACCTATGCTGGACTTTTGGCTGCGGTTGCATTGATTGTTCGGTTTTCATATAGTTTATATTGTAGCAAACATTTCGAAGAATGTCATTACACGTTTATATTCGATAAGAAAATATTCAAAGCGATGACAGGATTCGCAGGATGGAACTTGTTTGGAACTGGAGCATATCTTTTTAATACTCAAGGTGTAAATATTGTAACTAATATATTCTTTGACGTAACAGCTAATGCTGCGCGAGGAGTAGCGAATCAGGCAGAAGGAATAATCAAACAATTTGTAACAAGTTTTACTACTGCGATAAACCCTCAAATAATGAAATCATATGCTGCTGGCAACTTGCAGTATACTTATAGTCTTGTTTGTCAAGGAGCAAAGTTTTCGTACTTTTTAATGTTATTATTTGTTGTACCTTTTATATTTGAGACGGAAATTATAATGGAAATTTGGCTTAAAAATTATCCACCAGAAGCTCCGTTGTTCTTGCGTCTTTCTATGGTTGGTACAATGTTTGATATGTTAGGAAACTCTATGGCTAATGCTGCAATGGCTACTGGTAACGTTAAACGTTACTACCTTTATGTAGCAACAATAGGATGCCTCGTCTTTCCGCTCTCATGGATAGCTTTTTTACTTGGATGTCCTGCCTATACTTCTTACATTATTTTTGCTGCTATTTATTTTATAGTAATATTTGTCAAGCTATGGATTCTCAACGGTTTGATTGGATTTCCAAAAATGCTGTTTATGAGAGATGTCATTTTAAGGGTTGTAGTTGTCACTGCTATCTCATTTGTTGTCCCATATGCAATATATCAGATAATGTATGACAATTTCATTTGGCACTTTACTTTGATAAGTATTTCTTGTATATCTGCAGGTGTAAGTGTTTACATATTTGGGTTGGCAAACAACGAACAAAAAACTTTAAATAAATTAATTAAATCAAAAATTGAATATTTAATTCATAAATAATATATGTCAATAAAAACTTATATAAAAAGAGGTATACATTATATATGTCATGGACAACCTGTCAACAAAGTGTATCCTCAAATTGTTACATTAGCTCCATCAGAGCTACTTAAAGGTAGAACAGCGCTTATTACTGGAGGAACTAGCGGTATTGGCTTTGAAATTGCAAAAGCTTATATTAATGCTGGTGCAACATGTGTAATCACAGGTAGGAATGAAGATAAAGTGCGGAATGCCTGTGATCGAATAGATTCTGATGTTGTCAATAAAAATAAAATTTACGGTATTGTATTAAATAATACAGAGGTTTCTTCTATGAAATCTAAGCTTGATGAGATTCTTGAAATGGTGCCTATGCATCAGGTTGATATACTTGTAAACAATGCGGGTGTAGTTGGTGGTGAAATCAAGGATTGTACGGAAGAAAAATATAATCTAATTGTTGACACCAATCTTAAAGGTGTATTCTTTTTGTCCCAGATTGTGGGACGATATATGTGCAGTAATCATATAGAAGGTAATATTATCAATATTGGGTCAAGTTCTTGTCTTCGTCCAGCAACTTCAGCATATTCAATTACGAAAAATGCAATTTTAGGATTAACGAAAGGATTAGCTAAGATTTTGGCACCACATGGTATTATTGTTAATGGGATTGCGCCTGGACCTACAGCTACACCTATGTTGATGCCTAATGGAATACGTGATAATATCAGTTTCCCTAATCAATTAGGCAGGTACGAATTACCGGAAGAAATAGCCAACATGGCGGTCTTTCTTGTAAGCAATATGGGGAAAAGTATCATTGGTGATATGGTGTTTATGACAGGAGGTTCTGGTGTTGTGACATATGATGACGTACATTATTCATTTTAAAACAATAATTCTTTATGGAACAGTATTATACAAATGAACGTAATGTTCAAATAGTAATTGGTTTACTTAAGGCTCATGGTATAAAGCGTATTGTAGCTTCTCCTGGAAGCACAAATGTAACATTTGTTGCAAGCGTTCAACAAGACCCTTGGTTTGAAATCTACTCATGTGTGGATGAAAGAAGTGCCGCTTATATGGCTTGTGGAATAGCTTTGGAAACAGGTGAACCATGTGTACTTAGTTGTACAGGTGCCACAGCATCTCGCAACTATTTTTCTGCGCTTACAGAGGCTTATTACCGCAAATTGCCAATTCTTGCCATAACATCTACCCAAGAGTCCTCAAAGAATGGACATTTAATTCCGCAGGTGATAAATCGTACACAAGCTCCTATAGACACAATCAAAATGAGCGTCCATCTTCAGACGATTAAGGATACAGATGACGAATTCGATTGTACAATTAAAGCAAATAAAGTGATACTGGAGTTGAATCACCATGGTAAGGGACCTGTGCATATAAATCTTACTACAAGATATAGTGAGGATTACTCTGTGAAAGAACTACCTTCAGTACGCAAGATTTCGAGATTTACACTTGAAACAAAAAAAATGCCACAAATACCATCGGCTAATAAGATTGCTATATATGTAGGAACGCATAGACCATGGACTACTAACTTGATTCGACTTGTTGATAGTTTTTGCGAAATTTATAATGCAGTTGTTTTTTGTGATACTGTGTCTAATTATTGTGGTAAATTCTATATGAATTATTCTTTGGTTGCCGCTCAGAAAGGAATTAATAAGCCATGCTCTAATCCTGATTTTTTAATACATATAGGTGATATGAGTGATGAAGCAAGTAAGGTTGGGGTACCAAAAGAGGTCTGGCGTATATCAGAAGATGGTGAAATTGCCGATCGTTATGGTAGATTGACTTCTGTTTTTGAAATGACAGAAGAAAGCTTCTTTGAATATTACACTAAAGATGGAAGGGCACAGAAGTCCACATATTTTAAAGAATGTAAATCTGAAATTGACAAGATTAATGCTCTTATTCCGGAACTTCCTCTGTCGCAACTTTGGGTTGCACGCCAACTTTCAAATAAATTACCGCTTAATGCTGTGTTGCATTTAGGTATTCTTGCTCCTCTTAGATCCTGGAGCTATTTTGATATTGATCCTACAATCGAGAAAAGTTGTAATCAAGGAGGTTTTGGTATAGATGGTAATATGTCAACTCTCATTGGTGCTTCATTGATAAGTCCTGATAAAATTTTTTATGTAGTAGTTGGTGACCTGTCTTTTTTCTATGATATGAATATCTTGGGAAACCGTCACATAGGAAGAAATGTACGTATTCTTCTTATTAATAATTCTCTTGCTGCAGAGTTTAAATTATCAAAGCAATCTAACTGTTTACCAGTAGCTAATATTGATGAATATATTTCTGCTGCAGGCCATAATGGATGCCAGTCTCCTGTACTTGTAAAACATATTGCAGAAGACTTAGGGTTTGAATATTTATCGGCAACGTCTAAAGAGGGGTTTTCGAAAGTATCTGGACGCTTTTTGTCAAAGGAAATAATGGAAAAACCCATAATATTTGAAGTTTTTACTAATGAGTCTGATGAAAACATAGCTCTCGAAACACTTCTTAATCTAAGTCATGATTCGTCTTTCGCTATTAAACAGGCATTAAAAAAGACAATGGGAGGTGGAGCTATTTCATTCGTGAAGAAAATAATAAAGTAGAAGTATGGAATATGTTAATTTTGCACTCTTTGGTATTTTTTCCTTTTATATATGGAAAAAATACCAAAGAATTAATCTAGCTATATTTTATTCGTCTATTTGGACATTCTCAGCTTTGATAGGTATTGTCTATTATAACTCTGATTCATATAGAGAGGGGTTATACGGTATATCATTATTACCATTCATTGTTCTGTTTTCCTTGCTTTTTATCTTGTTACTACCATTGTCAAGAAATGAAGAGGAAATAGAAATCGTTGATGGGAATATCAAATGGCTATCAGTGTTTATGGCTTATATTGGTATAATATCAGTTTATCCGTTTATAGAAACTTCAATAGATTTTGCAAAATCTATTGTAGATGGAAGATTTATGTTGCTAGGTTCTATGTATGAAGATATAGTAAGTGGACGTGCGGAATCATTTATTAAGTATAGTAAGCTAGGTGGTTTTCTGTATGTACATAGTTATTATTGGAGTAACCTTTCTCTAGTACTAGCCTTTTTTTATTATGGACAAAGAAATCACAATAGACTTATATTAATTGGTTTGCTAATGAATTCCTTGCTTCCTGTCGCTCGTAGCCTTGCTATTGGTAATCGTACGATGTTGATGTGGTACTTAATCTTTATTATTTCATTATACTTGTTATATCGCAATTATTTTAGTTTACAGGCTAAAAAAAATGTAAAAAAAACAATGACTATTACTTTTTGTATTGCACTTGCAATTATTGCAAGTTTGAGTATAAGTCGTTATATCATAGGAAAGAATATGACAAATGAAGAAACAAGTAGTGCAATATATCAATATACCGCTGAAAGTATGTATAATTTTAACGAATTTTTATTTCATGATACTGGCAGGCTTAATGGTGTTTGGACATTTAATCCATTGTTGCATAATATAGGACTTAGTGATGTTGGTTTAGATGATTTAAGTAGGCGAGAATATGTAGAGCAACACTTATCTTCTCCATCTTTTATCTTTTATACTGGTTTTGGAGAATTTTGGGGAGATTTTGGTCCCATAGGTGCATATATAATAACTATATTGATAAGCATAATTTTCTCCAATTTTATACCAAAACGTATAATGAAATTAGAAGATATAGCTTTGCTTTCTATTTATTTATACTTTGTGGGCAATAGTCTTTTCTATTTTTGTTATAAGACTTCATTTGTAAACATATATGCTCCATTGGCTTTCTTTATAGCCGCAAAATTATCAAGAGGTAAAACCAATCAAATTAAAACGTTATGAAATACTTTCTTCCTACACACTGTGATTCTGGAAATCGTGGATGTGAGGCTATCATAAAAGCTACTGCAGAGCTACTTGGTTCTGATAGTACGTTGGTAGCTCTATCTAATGATATACAAGGCGATACAAAACTTGGAATCAATGAATATTCAACATTGGTAGCTCCAGAAGAGCCATCGTTGATAGATAAACTGATTTTCAAATTCCGTTATCATACAATTTTTGACAAATTCAAAAAGAGAAGTTTGATATATGGGCTTCGTTATAATAAGTTTTTTCAAGATATTACCATTTCTGATGTTATGCTTTCAACTGGTGGTGATATGTTCTGTTATGAAGATAATGAGGCTGTGTATACAAGTATGATAGCGCAACGCATAGGTTGTAAAACTGTACTTTGGGGATGCTCTATAGGTAAACGAAACCTTACTGATAATAAATTAAAAGTTCTAAGAAAATTTGATATGATTTATGTGAGGGAGTCTCTTTCTAAAAAAGTTCTTGAAGCAGAAAATTTGTCAAATGTCGTGTTATATCCAGATCCAGCATTTATACTTAATCCTGAACCAATTAAGCTCCCAAACTGGATGTCATGTACAGATACTATAGGTATCAATATCAGTAATTATGTGATGGGTGGGTTTAATTTTGACACGCCTTTTGCTAAAGAGTTTTTGTCTATGATAGATTATATTCTAGAGAATACTAATCTAATGATTATGCTTGTTCCGCACGTCCTTTGGAATGATCAAGATGATACGGTTGTATCAAAAATTTTGTCAGAAAGATATGCTCAAACAAAGCGAGTATATACCTTGGATACAAACTCAATGGGCTACTGTCAAATACGATATGTCATATCTAAATGTCGATTCTTTATCGGTGGAAGAACTCATTCTGTCATATCTGCATATTCAACTTGTGTTCCTACAATAGCCTTAGGATATTCAATAAAGTCAAAGGGTATAGCTAAGGATTTGGGGCTGCCAGAAGAAACTGTTGTGGATAGCAAGGGAACAGTCTTTAAAGATATCATGATAGATGCTTTTAAATATCTGGTTGAGAATGAATCAATTTTAGTAAAACATTTAAAGGCAGTAATGCCAGATTATAAATCAAGTGTATTTGATATCAAAAACGAATTATATAAACTTATAGAAAAATGAAAAGAGTAATAGCGATACATCTTCCTCAGTTTCATCCCTTTAAGGAAAATGATGAATGGTGGGGGAAAGGATTTACAGAATGGACAAATGTAACAAAGGCAAAGCCTCGTTTTAGAGGACATTATCAGCCACATCTCCCTGCTGATACAGGTTTCTATGACCTTCGTTTGCCAGAAGCACGACAAATGCAAGCTGATCTTGCAAAAGAATACGGTATCTATGGCTTTTGTTACTATCACTACTGGTTTAATGGTCACAGGTTGATGGAACGTCCTGTAAGCGAGATTTTGTCATCCGGTGAACCTGATTTTCCTTTTATGTTGTGTTGGGCTAATGAGAATTGGGCACGCAATTGGGATGGTGGTTTTAAGAACGTTCTTATTGAGCAGAATTACAGTGATGATGATGATAGAAATCATATGATTTATTTGTGTAAGGAAGTTTTCCCAGATAAACGATATATAAAAGTTGATGGGAAACCATTCTTTACTATTTATAAGCCAGAACTTTTTCCTAATATGAAGCGTACCATTGACACATGGCGTACAGTGGCAAAAGAGTATGGATATGAGCTATATTTGGGGTTTATGGAAAATCCAAGAATAGATGCTCGTAAGACCCTTGCTTGCGGATTTGATGTTGCTGTAGATTTTCAACCAACCAATATGGGAGAATTTCTGAAAGGGAAGTTTTTAATTAAAAAGCTATTCAAAAAAATATTCCATAAGCCTTACTCTCTGATACTTGACTATGGTCATTATATTGATTATAAGATTTCCTGTCCAATGCCCGACTATAAACAATTTCCATGTGTTTCACCTGGGTGGGATAATTCGAGCAGAAGAGTCAACAAGCCATTTATGGCATTTGTTCATAGTACTCCTCAATTGTTTGGTAAATGGTTGCAGGCTACCCTAAATAAATTCAAACCTTATGGTAAGGATGAAAATTTTGTTTTTATAAATGCATGGAATGAATGGGCTGAGGGCAATCATTTGGAGCCTGATCAGAAATGGGGACGAGCTTATCTTGAAGAAACCCGTAAGGTAATAGATAATACTAAATAGAATAATTAAAATTAGAAAAAATGGTAAAACCTCGTATTATAGCATTTTATTTACCACAATACCATCCTTTTAAGGAGAATGATGAGTGGTGGGGAAAAGGATTTACTGAGTGGACAAATGTAGGAAAAGCAAAGCCTTTGTTTAGAGGACATAATCAACCTAGAATTCCTGCAGATTTAGGATATTATGATCTCCGAGTTAAAGAAGTGCGTGAACAGCAAGCTGATTTAGCTCGTGAAGCAGGAGTGGAAGGTTTTTGTTATTGGCATTATTGGTTTAATCAAAACTGCCAATTTATGGATGATGTTTTTAATGAAGTTTTAGAAACGGGAACTCCTACTTTGCCTTTTTGTCTCGGGTGGGCAAATCATAGTTGGTATGCAAAAACATGGAATAAAGATGTGCCTGATAAACTACTTTGTGAACAAAAATATCTTGGGTATGAAGATTATGATGCTCATTTTAATTATGCGTTAAAGGCGTTTAAGGATAAACGTTATATAAAAATAGAAGGGTGCCCATTGTTTTATATTTTTGATCCTCTTTCTCTCCCCAGTGATTTTATTCCATGTTGGAATAAGTTGGCTGTAGAGCATGGCATAAAAAAAATATATTTTGTAGGGAAATTGACTAAAGTTGAAAATGAGGAAAAACTGCTGCAGAAAGGTTTTTCAGCTCTTGTACCAGAGCGAATGGGGGAAGCGTATGGACATAATCCAATTTGGCTTCGAGTCATTTTGCGCTTCTTTAAACTTTTTTCGAATAAACCCAAATTTTGTTATTCTTATGAATATGCTTCAAAGTTCTTTATTAATGAAGAAGATAAAAAGGAATATATAATTCCACAGATCATACCCCAATGGGATCATTCTCCTCGTAGTGCTACAAGAGGTACAATCTTATATAATTCGACTCCAAAATTGTTTGCGAAACATGTTCGTGCAGCTATTGAAGCTGTTAAGAATAAGAGAAATCCCATAATTTTTCTTAAATCATGGAATGAATGGGCTGAGGGAAATATGATGGAACCAGATTTAACCTTTGGCAAAGGATATATTAATGCATTAAGAGAAGAAATTGAACGATGAAGGTCTTATATGATTATCAAGGATTTATTCAGCATCATGGTGGTGTTAGTCGTTATCATGTTGAATTGATTAAAAATCTTCGTGCTTTAGGGATAGAATGTGAGGTTCCTTATCTTTTTAGTGAAAATATATATCTTAACGAAGCAGGTATTCGCCATGTGAACCCACTATCAAATTTGAAAAGTTCTCTAAAAAATAAAGCGTTCAAGTGGTTTGATCAAAAACATTGTTTGCAGGCTATTAATGATGGTGGCTATGATATCTTTCATCCAACATTTCTTAATCCATATTATATTGGACATACAAAGGGAAAGCCGGTTATTACAACAATGCATGATTTAAATAATGAGAAGTTTCCTTATTTTTCAGATTCAAAAGTTGTAGCAGCTAAGCGCAAAAAAGTTATAGAGAATGCAAACCATATTATTGCTATTAGTCAACAAACAAAAAACGATCTTATTAAGTTTTATAATGTTGAAGAAAAGCAAATAAGTGTAGTATATCATGGCATAGACCAAGATATTTATACAACAAATAATGCACGTTTGTTCGATAAACCATATATATTATATGTAGGCGGGCGAAATTTGTATAAGAACTTTCAAACATTTCTTAGAGGATTTGCATTGATACATGATGATATTGATTTAGTATGTACAGGAAATGCTTTTAATTCAGAAGAGATAAAATTAATAAAGGAATTGCATATAGAACATAAAATCCATCAAATGTTTGCAAGTAATGAGCAGTTAAATCAGTTGATGGCTCAGGCTGTTGCATTTGTATATCCATCAATTGCAGAAGGTTTTGGAATGCCAATTTTAGAAGCTTTCCGCTGTGGTTGTCCATGTATAATCAGTGATATTTTATGTTTTCATGAAGTTGCTGGAGACGTTGCGCAATATTTTGATCCTAAAGTTGCTGAAAATATAGCTGATGTTATCAGTAAAACAATTAATGATAGCCAATTATTAATTTCTCTTCGTGAAAATGGTTATAAAAGAATGACAGAGTTTTCTTGGGAACAAACGGCAAAGGAAACTTTAAATGTATATAACAAATTTGTTTAGAATATGAGTACTCCAAAGATTTCTATTATTACTGTATGTTACAATTCTTCATTACATTTGGAAGAATGCATGCTGAGTATCATTAATCAATCGTATGAAAATAAGGAATATATAGTTATTGATGGTGGTTCCAAGGATGGAACGCTTGATATTATCAATAAGTATCGTGATAAGATTGATTATTTTGTTTCAGAACCAGACAAAGGTATCAGTGATGCTTTTAATAAAGGTATTAAAGCTGCAACAGGTGATATTATTGGTATTATTAATTCTGATGATTTTATGATGCCCGATGCTCTTCAGAAAGTTGCAGAACAATATGAAGAGGGAGTTGATTTGTATAGAGGATATACTTTGGTTTGGAATGAAGTAAGAAATACAAAGAAGTATATGTATCCTAATCATCATTTTGCAATACCTCCTTGTAGGGCTATGATATGTCATGAGTCTTCTTTTATTACGCCAGGCTTGTATCAGCGTGCTGGATTATATAAAGTTGATTTTAAATATGAGATGGATTTAGACTTATTCGTACGTTTTTATAAGTTTAAAGATTTGAAGGTTAAAATGATGAATGTTTGTGTAATGACCTTTAGAACTGGTGGAACTTCATCTGCAGCTGCTGCAAAAATGAAGAATGAGCGTATTCGTCTTATTAAAGAAAATGGTGGTACTAATTGGGATGTATTAGTCTTCTTAGGCTATCATCAAGCTAAGTATATGGTAAAAATTACTTATTGGACTTTATCTAAGTTCATGAAGAAAATGTTCGGCTTAAAATAGTATAGATATGAAAATAGTTCTAATGCAATATTTTACAAAAGTCTGTAAGCTTTTAGCTAAACTTACAGGTTCCCGTAAGTTAAGAAACAGAGTGATGCGAAATAAACTTGCGCCTTATGAATTTAGTGTTTTGTGTAATAACTGTATTGGTGGAGTTTTCCTTCATGATGCTGGCAAAAGATTTAATTCTCCTCTTGTGAATCTAGCAACTGACGGTGAGGGTTTTATAGAACTATTAAATAATCCTCACCCTTTTATCGAGGGTGGTGATAATTTTGTTGAATATGTAAATCCACAAATTAATCATCCTCATGGCAAGTTGAATGATGTTATTTTTAATTTTGTTCATTATCAAACTTTCGATGAAGCCGTTACCAAATGGAAAAGAAGAGGTAAAAGATTCATATGGGATCATGTTTATGTTATTGCGACAGGGCATGATGGATTGGAAAGAGCCGATTTGATGGAGAAGTTTGATAAACTTCCATATAAAAATAAAATTATGTTCACTTTTGGACAATGGAACTATCCATGGGCATACCAAGTAAAACGAGCACATGGTGTTTGTAGACCATTTACAGAGTTTGCTTCCTTAACAGGTAAGCGCTTTTATGAAACGGCATTTGATATACCTGATTGGATTGTAAAATGCGAGAATGCGATGTTAAATGATAAAAGTAAATAATAAACAAGATTGCTGTGGTTGTTGGGCATGTGAGAATATATGTCCAAAGCACAGTATCTCAATGATTGAGGATGAGGAAGGCTTCCGCTATCCTCATGTCAATATGGATACCTGTATCAATTGCCATCTTTGTGAAAAGGTCTGTCCAGTTATCAACGTGGAACCTGAAAAAGAGACGGAGCAACATGGCTACCTCTTACAAATCAGGGATGAAGCCATTCGCAAGGAAAGTACATCCGGTGGCTCATTTACGGCGATTGCTTCATGGGTGATAAATCAAGGTGGTATCGTTTATGGTGCGGCTGTAGATTATTCAGACTTTAGGGTCAAGCATTCTGCTGCTACCTCTTTGGATGAGTTGGGTAAGTTTCGTAACAGTAAGTATGTACAGAGTGATATAGGTGATACTTTCAAGGAAATCAAGAAACACCTACAGGAAGGCAAATGGGTGGCTATGAGCGGTACACCATGCCAGATTGAAGGTTTGGTTCATTACTTGCGCAAGCCATACAATAAACTCCTTTTGATTGATGTTGTGTGTTATGGTATTCCTAGTCCTGGAATCTTTGCGGATTACTTAACCTACATGCATAGTAAGATTGGTGGTAAGTTTAATAAAATTCTCTTCAGAGAAAAGAGATTATGCTATAACTATACATCATTCTCTCTTTTCAATGAAAAGCCGGAACTTGATTATCATAAAGGTGTAGAAAGTGACCAGTTTATGCGCTCTTTCTTTAGTGATATGAATGTTCGTCCTTCTTGTTATGATTGCAGGTTTAAGAAGCGCTATCGTGTTTCTGACTTTACGATTTGGGATTGCTATGATGTCAAGATGTTTTCGAAGAACTTTGATGATAATGGTACTAATCGCATCTTGGTTCATACCGGTAAAGGTATGAGCATTTTGGATGCTATTAAGGATTCTGTCAGATTGGAAGAATATAAGAGCCTGGATTATTTTATTGCTGATGAAATAGCAATGGTTAAATCTGTTCCAATGAATCCAAAGCGAGCAGATTTCTTTAAGGACTACCAAGCAATGGAATTTGCTGCATTCCTCAATAAATGGTTTCCAACGTCATTCAAAGTCCGTCTCAATTCTTTCTTGCGCAAAACTGCTTTCAGATTGGGAATTTATAATGAATCCAAAAGATTCGTGAAGAAAATATTAGGTAAGAATTAAAAAGATAGATATGAAAGTTGCATTAGCGATTAATTATGACTACCATGATTATGGTGGTATGTTGCAAGCGTTTGCTACCCAAAGATTTCTTACGAAAAGTGGCATTGATTCTGATGCTATCAACTTCGATAATTTGAAGGGGGATATCAACAAACGCAAATGGCGTTACTTTTTGAGCAATATCTTCGATATTTCGATAGTAAAAGAAAAGAGCAAGCTGATAGAAAAGAAACTCAAGCAGAAATCAAATGAGAAGTTGAAGTCTGGTATGGCGGAAAGAGATGCTGCATTTGATGAGTTCTGCAAGAGTCATTTCAAGGTCAGTAGAGCTTTTGAGTCTTGGGAAGATATGGCTAAGGCTAGTAGAAATGAATATGATGCCGTTGTTGTTGGAAGTGATCAGTTATGGTTGCCTTCTAATATAATGGCTGATTATTATACCTTGAACTGGGTACCGCAAGATGTTAAAAAGATAGCTTATGCTACTAGTTTTGGCATCGGAAGTATTCCTGTAAAATATGAAAAGATATATAGTCATTACTTGAAGCGCATTAATTATCTGAGTGCTCGTGAAACATCAGGACAGGATATTATCAAAAAGCTTGCAGGAAGAGACGTACAGTTGGTAAACGACCCTGCATTGTTGTTGGATGCTGATGGATGGAACGAAGTAATTAGCAACGAACCTTTGATAAAGGAAAAATATGTGTTTTGTTACTTCATGGGTAATAATCCGGAACAAAGAGATTTTGTAAGAAGACTTGCAAATGAAAAAGGATTAAAGGTTGTCGCCTTGCTGCATCTGGATCAATACATTGCCACTGATGAGTATTATGTTGATATGGCTCCTTGGCGTGTTTCACCTGCTGATTTCGTGAATTTGGTCAAGAATGCAGAATGTGTATGTACGGATTCTTTCCATGGCACAGTATTCAGCATTATCTATTCCCGACCTTTCTTTACGTTCAAGCGTTTCAACAAAAAGGCTTCTCTTTCTACGAATACTCGAATAACATCCTTGCTTACCCGATTGGGACTGATGGATAGATTGATATTGGATATGGATAGTAAGCAGACTTTTGATATTGATTGGAAAAAAATACAGAGTGGAGTTTCTCAATTTAGAAAAGCTTCGAGTGAATATTTACTCAATGCCATTCGAGCATAGAGAAAAATAAAAAAATAATTATGATAAAAGTAGCAGTTATAGGTGGCCCTATCTTGTCTGGCGGTAAGAAGAATCTTATCATGGAGTATTTTCGCCATATAGATAAGACCCAAGTACAGATGGACATCGTATGCAATGATGACTCTAATGCCATTCCACAGGAGGAGATTGAAGCATTGGGGGGTCGCGTGTTTATCGTTCCATCTTTCAAAAAACTCAAGGGGCATACTGATGCCTTGTATGAACTCTTCAAGAAAGAAAAGTATGATGTGGTTCATGCTTACAACAGTATGATGAATTTCTTCCCAATGTATGCAGCCAAGAAAGCTGGCGTAAAGGTTCGTATCTCTGAGTCTTTATCAATGGCAGCTCCTGGTGAGTGGAAGACATACGTAAAGTATATGCTTCGTCCGCTTTCTCATCTCTATGCCACTCATTATATGGCATGCGGTGAGGATTGTGGTATCTTCCAGTTCGGTAAGAAGGCATTTGATGAAGGAAAGATTGCAATCTTCAAAACGGCTATCAATACTGAGTTTAATTCTTTTCAGCCAGAACTTCGTAACGAGACTCGCAAGAAGTTTGGTTGGGAAGATAAGGTGGTATATGGCTTTATCGGAAGATTTGAGCATCAGAAGAATCCTCTGTTCCTGATAGATGTGATGAGTGAAATCTATAAGCGTCAGAAAAAAGCCCAGTTTGTTATCATTGGTGCTGGTGTTTTAGAGGAGAAGATGAAAGAGCATATCAAGGAAACCGGTATTGAATCTGCTATGTCTTGGCTTGGAAGAAGAGAAGATATCCAGCAGTTTTATAATGCTTTCGATGCCTTCCTGTTGCCTTCCCGCTATGAGGGATTGCCTGTAGTGGGATTGGAAAGCCAAAGTTGCGGCTTGCCTATGTTCTTTTCAACGGCTGTAACTCCAGAAGCTAGTGCTTGTGAATTGGGACATTTCATCAACTTGGATGATGGTGCAGCAGCGTGGGCTGAGAAGATTATCCCTGTTGTTGAGAAGAATATTCCTGTTCGCAGAAGTCATGCCAAGGAAGTGGCTGATGCAGGATTTGACTCAAAGACTGAAGCAGAAAAGATGCTTCAATATTACTTGAATGCATTAAAGGGTTAGAGTTCTTTCTGACCGGTTATACGAAAATATATGGAGAGAATAAAGGCAAGAGACTTCGCAAACACATCTTGGATGTGTTCGGATAAGTTCTTCTTTATGTCTTTGTTTTGCTTCATATTTGATAAACGCAATATCTTTCAAAATATTGTATTCACGTGCAATTTGTAAATAACATTAAATTTTATAAGTTATGATTCCATTTAATAAACCCTATTTCTCTGGAAGAGAATTGAAGTATTTGGAGGAAGTTTGTCATTCAACAACCATGAGTGGCAATGGTGATTTTACTAAGAAGTGTCATACCTTCTTTGAGCAGAAGTATGGCTTCAAGAAATGTCTTCTTGCGACATCAGGTACTGATGCCTTGGAGATGTGCGCCATGCTTTGTAACTTGAAGCCCGGCGATGAGGTGATTGTACCTTCTTATACATTCGTATCTACAGCATTGGCTTTCCTTCGTGAAGGTGCAAAGGTTGTATTTGCAGATAGCTCTGCTGAAAATCCTAATATGGAGGTTGAGCAGATAGAGCCATTAATCAATGAAAAGACCAAGGTAATAGCTGTGGTTCACTATGCAGGTGTTGCTTGTGATATGGATGCTATTATGGCTCTTGCAGAGAAGCATAATTTGCTGGTTGTTGAGGATGCGGCTCATTGCATAGATTCATTCTATAAAGGCCGTCCATTGGGTAGCATCGGTCATTTGGGTGCTTTCTCTTTCCATGAGACCAAAAACATCAGTAGTGGTGAAGGTGGTATGTGCGTTATCAATGACGAGCGCTTTGTTCGTCGTGCTGAGATTATCTGGGAGAAGGGTACCAACCGTGCCGAGTTCTATCGTGGAATGGTCAACAAGTATGGTTGGGTAGATATGGGTTCTTCATTCTTGCCATCAGAGTTCAATGCGGCATATCTCTGGGCTCAGTTGGAGCAGCTTGATGACATTCAGGGTAAGCGCAAGCATATCTGGAATCGTTATTTCGAGGGCTTGAATGGTAAGATTGGCAATGAAGTGAAGTTGCCTTATATCCCTGAGTATGCTACCAACAATGCTCACATGTTCTATCTGCTCTGCCCAAGTTTGGAGTATCGTACTGCCTTAATGAAGTTCTTGAAGGAGAATGATGTACAGACCACATTCCATTACCTGCCATTGCATAGCAGCAAGTATTATGAGGACAAGCACGATGGTCGAGAGTTGCCAAATTGTGATAGATATGGTGATACCTTGGTAAGATTGCCATTGTTCTATGAATTGTCTGATATGGAAATCGACAAGATTGTAAAGCTGATTGTGGAATTCTGCAATAAGTAAAAAATAATCGGGTGAGCCAAGTGGCTCACCCGAAAAAGATAAATTGAAAATGGCTATTATAATTAAAGCCAAATATCCTGATAAGCTTATTTTTAAGATTAAAAAAGCTATCATTACTAATGAAATTGATGCATGGATTTGCGATGAAGATGGAGATTTTACGTATGAATCACAACCATGGAGATTTCAGGCTTGGATAAGACCAATAATTAAGGATGAACATACCGTAATCTTTGCTATTGTTGGTAGAAATGATCAAAAACTGACCACTTTAGCTTATGCTATCTATCATAGTAGATTTATAGAAATGGTTCTTGCTCTTTTTGATTATGAGTGTACAGAAATTTATGTAACTCCTTTTGCGTCTGATTCAGATTACTTAGGGGGTAATAATAATCAATAATGATTTAAAATATGGAAAAGCAGAGACTTTATGCAATTATCTTTCACTGTAATTGGCTTATTCTTCTCTCCGTTATTGCGCTGAATTTGGTAAACTTACTGTTCGGTAATGGTTCTTATTGGGGTATAGATTTGGCAGTGACTATTTTACTTTGTCTACTATTTGTTATAGACTTCTTGCTGTATAAAATTATAAGGTGGTTGATAGGATTTTTTGGTCATAAAGAGAAATGTAATTTTTCAAGTAAGGATTTGTGTCCATATAGTTCTTCTGATGATTGTCCTTACGATGTAAGGGCTTGCTATGTTTATCAAGATATTAGGCCAACAAGGAAACGCCAATATGTGATAAGTTTCTTTCTCTTTCTTTCAATAGCCATTTCTATTATTGCAGAATTATTAAGAGAAGATGGTACGCTAATAAGTATTGTTTATGACAGATATAGTTTATTGACATTAGCAAAAATCTTGCAGCCAATTGCTCAATCTGTTATAGCCGCAATTATTATATCATTAATCATAGATATACCTGAACGTATTAAAGAATATAAGAGTTTCTTTGTTGATATACTTACTTCTTATGATTATTTGAAGACAATGGATGAAGAAAGACTTACAAATCTAAGAAAACGAGTTACTCGACAGCTTCATGTGAAAGATTTCCCGCACATGGCTGAAGGGTTAATTGATTTAGATGAGCGCTTTTGCAAGATGCTGAAACATCCATATTTTAGCGAATACTCACAAATCGTTAATGTTCAAGAATTTCCTAAAGAAGAAATTGAAAAGTATAAAAAAGCATCGCACAATTCTGCAGATGGGAGCGATAATGACAATAAGCAATCTCAGGATGAAGAAGGGTTTAAATTCGAATCGTTCTTTATGAAATCCCATAAAACAGAGTATGTAGCCATAAATCCAATGCATACAAATTCGTTTGTAAAAATGGATATTGGACAAAATAGTTGTGTGAGGTTTCAAGGGAAAGATTATATAAAAGAAGCAAAAATGATTTTTAAACTTAAAAAGTTTACGATTATTTTTGATGATGATAAGCAAGAGTATGACTTAACCCCTTATGTTTGTATCGCTGTTTCTACGGAGCCTATGGAGGGCTTGATTTATAATGGTATTGTATCTATTAGGCCAATAGATGAGGTAAGTAATAAAGAAAATCCTTTTTCTCCTGCCTTTATTAAGCAAAAAGAAAAAGAGCAAAGCAATAAACCTAAAGCCAAAGAAGCAGAAAATGGAAAATCTGCAGATGTGCAGCATAATTATAAACCAATAGAGAAAACGGCACAAGTTGGGCTATGGGCTTCTTTTTGCAAAAAGATACAAGTAAAGCTAGAATTTGATATAGCTGTACCTAAAGTAGATGTAAGCTATACAAAGCGACTTCGTTACCCGGTAAAATTATTTAATTTAGATTATTCTTTGGGGAAAGATGTTGATGGTTATACTGTTGTCGGGCAAATGATGGGCACACTAATTGATCAGCAGGATGTTTCTACAAATTTATCCTCAGATCATAAAAGAATTACAATGCGAACACATGATTGGCTATTGCCAAAGAATGGTGCAGTTGTTGTACATTGCAAAGACTGATTTATGCAAAATTATTAATATTTAGTTTCACTTTCATAATAAAAGTGAAATATATAGGAAAATATTTGTTTATATCAAATATAATTTTTAAATTTGCAGTGCCTATCAAAGGTAATAACTAATTAAATTATGGGATTATGGCAGTACGTGAAATTGATTTTTAGTAATTCTTAATTCGATAGAATTCGGAATTCAGAGTTAGTCCAATGCTTATAGCATAAGTTTCTAACAAAATAAAAGGGTCATGTAGTTAAGTAATTATCTACATGACTTCTTTTTAGAATTGTTGTAGCTAATAATCTGGTAATGGCATTAGCAAAATGGAGATAAAACAACTGCAATATATTTAATGGTAATACTAATACTCCATTGTAATGAGGCAAAATGCTTTAATTAATTGTCTCTAAGTGTTAGTTGATACTTATGATTTTGCAGTTCTTTTAGATAGCTACCAGAAAAATGAGTTTCTTCACTTAGTTTAATGTATTATGAGTTGAAGAAATTGAGTTCAAATTGTTTATAGACTCACGAATAAATTTATTCTAAATATCGTGGTTAGTTAGTGTCCTCAATATCAAGTGGATGCTAGCCAACCCTATAATTCCTTATTTTTATGAAAGGTATCGTATTAGCTGGTGGTAGTGGTACGCGTTTGTATCCTATCACAAAGGGTATCAGCAAGCAGCTGATACCTATCTTTGACAAGCCGATGGTATATTATCCTATCTCGGTTTTGATGTTGGCAGGTATCCGTGAGATTCTGATTATCTCAACACCATTCGACTTGCCTGGTTTCAAGCGACTCTTAGGCGATGGTAGCCAACTGGGTGTGAAATTTGAGTATGCTGAGCAGCCTTCACCAGATGGCTTAGCCCAAGCCTTCATTATCGGAGAGAAATTTATTGGCGATGAGGCTGCTTGCCTCGTATTAGGCGATAACATCTTCTATGGTGCTGGATTGAACCAGATGCTGCATCAGGCAGTAGTAGATGCAGAGCAGAACAACAAGGCAACCGTCTTCGGTTATCGTGTCAGCGATCCAGAGCGATATGGTGTCGCTGAGTTTGATGAGCAAGGCAATTGCCTCAGCATTGAGGAGAAGCCTGAGCATCCAAAGAGCAACTATGCTGTAGTAGGCTTATACTTCTATCCTAATAAGGTAGTCGAAGTAGCCAAGCATATCAAGCCATCCGATCGAGGTGAGTTGGAAATCACAACGGTGAACCAGGAGTTCCTGAAGGATAAGCAGCTGAAGGTACAGACCATGGCAAGAGGATTCGCATGGCTTGATACCGGAACCCATGATTCCCTTTCTGAGGCATCTACCTTTATTGAAG
>ERZ1026866.632-NODE-632-length-20593-cov-5.343023_pt1 | contig 20593 bp, 28 predicted proteins | sample MGYA00380163_ERZ1026866 | MGnify/ENA primary metagenome ERZ1026866 (study PRJEB33269, sample SAMEA4719799) | human gut metagenome | biome: human-associated habitat; feature: organic feature; material: feces | place: Cameroon | collected 2013-10 ...
GAGGCCGGTGCAGATCTTGTGGATGAAGGTGTCGCCGCCGCCGTCCGGCTCGTGGTGCAGGTACAGCTTCAGGCCCTGAAGCACCGAGGACTGTTCCGGCTTGAACATCGAGGCCCCCGGCACACCGATGGCCGGGATACCCATGTACCACAGGCTCTGCGTGTCGCTCTCGCCCTCAACAATGACCGCGTACCCGGCGTTGGCAAATTCCGGGATGCGCCACTCACCGTAGAGGCAAATCTTGCCGGAGCTGCCGGTGCGCCAGCGGAAGTCCTTGTGGGCGTACCGCTTGCGGTAGGTCGATTCTTCTCCGGCTGCGTTGTAGTAGGGAATGTAGAGCCATGCGGTGCCGTTGTTGCGGTCTTTCCGGGTTTCGAGGCGGCAGGTCTTGGCCAGCCATTCTTCCGGGATGTGCTTTGCAAAGGCATATTCGGCAAGGCTGAAATCTTCGAGGGCTGTGGTCTTTTCTTTTTTTGCGGGTTTCGGGGTTTCGGCAGCCACGCCGTATTTCTCCAAAATCTGCTTGTATGCTTCTTTGGTGTCTACGCCATGCAGTTCTGCCCAGAATGACACGAAGTTGCCGCCCCGATCCTCTGCGAAGCAGTGCCACTTGCCGGTCTTGAGATCGACCGAGAAGCTGTTGTTCCTGTCCTCATGGAAAGGGCACAGACCTGTCAGCTTGTCCCCGGCGAGCTTGTATTTCTGGGCCACGGCGGTGTACTCGGCACGGTAATCCACCACCTTATCAAGATCTATCTCTCTTGCCGCCATGCTGCCTCCACCGCCATTCTTTCTTGAATTTCATATCTGTTCCCCTTTATGCCTTAAGGGGAGCCGCCTCGATGCGGTTCCCCCTGCGGGCATGAAATTTTATAGGGCTGCTGCCTGATTAAACAAAGGGGAGGTCTTTGTCTTTGTCGGTCACGTCGGTGAACTCCGTATCCGACACCTGAACGTCCAGTGCGCTTTCGTCTGCCGTCATGGTGTTGCTGGAGGCCGAGGTGCTGTAGTCGTCCATCGTGATGGCGATCTCCTTGTACTTAGCCTTGATCTCCTGCCGCATGGCCTTGGCGGTCTGAGCAACTGCCGGGGGCAGGATGCCACGCTTGTCGACCACCACGGTGGCGTAATTGATGCCGTTGGCGTTGGTGGCCTTGGCCAGCTTGAAGCCGACGATCAGGTTGGTGTAGGGAATGCCCTTGGAGGCCATGATGCGGGTGAGAGCCTTGTTCACTTCCTTGATGCTCGTTGGCGGCACCGTCAGGAGGTAAAGGTTCGGGTCGTTGCTGCGCATGAGGTAGATCCGGCGCATATTCTTGCAAGCCTTGCCCTTGCCGCCATTCGGGTCGCTGCCGTACTGGTTGCAGGGGCACTTGTCGCATTCGCAAATCTCGCCGGTCCGAATGTTCAGGCCGGACTTACCGTCCATGCTGGAGCAGACCGGGATCTTGTCCTCCGGGTTGGTGCTGCTGCCGAAAGCGTTCGGCCAGTAGCCGTTCATGCGGTGCGTGAATACAATCACGCCCTCGATTTCCTTGGGGTAGTCCTCATCGCTGTCCTCGTCGCCCTGCACCGTGAAGGCAAGGCTGCCGCCAGAGGGAATCTTGATGGTTCGGCAGTTGATGCCGGATTCATCGTCCAGATCGTCCATCTGATCCTTGAGTTCGGCTGCCAGTTCCGGGTCGAGACCGTCGTAGGCGGTGGTCAGGGCAAAGTTCTCAACGGGGGCCAGTTCGGTGTTCTTTTTTGCGGTTGCCATGGTATGTGTCCTCCTATTTATTCTTCATCGTCGACTTCAGCGTCGGCGGGTTCGGCTTCTTCAAAACCATCATTTTCGGCTGCGGCCTGTTCCAGCGGGGTGGGGGTGTCGTCTTTGCGCTCGGCTTCGTAGAGGTCGTTCATGGTGCGCTTCATCTCGGCGGCCATGACAATCGACAGGGAGATCAGCTCGCTGACCCGATTGTGCAGGGAACTGACAGCCTCGACTGCCGGGTAGTTGGGATTCGCCAAGGTGCTGAGAAGGGTGTCCATGTCATTCCGAACGGACTTGACCTTTGCGCTGATCCGGGTGAAGTTGTCGGCGGCGATGCCGTATGCTTCGTGGCGGTTGCGCACGGCGGGCGGGTTGTAATCCTTGAGCATATCGTAGGTATCATCGATCACGCTGGCCACCCGGCAGTCCACGTCCTGCTGGAGATTGGTGCGCAGATCCATCTCGGTCTGCTGGTAGTTCTGGTTCGCCATTATTTCTTTCCTCCCTTGGTGGCCCGGCTGCTCTCACGGCGGCGGGTGATGTCGTAGGTGTCGAAGATGCTGATGCACTTGGCGAGGTCCTCACTCAGGCCGTCATTTTCCTCGACGTATGCCTTGATGGTGGACTGGAGGGTGCGGGTGTTCACGCTCTCGACAATGATGTCGCCGAGGCCCTCTTCCCGGAGGGTCTCAAAGAAATTGATGCCCTCGCTGGCCAGCTCCGCTTCGGACTTCTTGCTGTAAATGGTCTTGGGGGTCAGGGTGAACTTGAAGCCGCCGACCGAGATCGAGGGGCAGTCATCGTCGATCATCTGCTGCGAGATGTTCGCTTTGGCTTCCTCAATCAGGGCGTTGTTGGCCTTGACCTCATCGGCCAGTTCTTCCTTGCGCTCCAGAAGGCTCTGGTAATCGCGTACCATGTCTAACAGTGTCATTTGTGTTCTTCCTTTCTGTTCAGGCGTTCTATTTGCTCTTGCTCTGCTCGATCGTCAGCTTCGCCAGCTTTCCAGCAGAGAATGTATCCAAAGGCTCCGATGGCTACGAGGACTGCGATGGTCAGGATTGCTCCGAGCATTTGCGGACCTCCCATTCTGCGTGATCGGCTGCGCACCGGGAACTGCGGAGGACGCAGGTTCCGTCTGCGATGACCGAGCGGTCATCCCAGTATTCGGTTGCACCGATCTTCCGGGGGTTCGTGCCGTAGGCTTCACGCCACTCCGGGATGTTGTCATTGATGGCATCGAACGTCAAACCCCATTCGGCGCAAGCGGCGACGGCCTTTTCCAGCATCTGCCCGCCCCGGCAGGTCCATAAAATCAGGTATGCACCCTGCTCTTGGCACTGCTTGGCTTTTTCGATGACATGCCAGTTCGGTTCGCCGATGTCCGGGTAGGCGTTCTGGCAGATGGTGCCGTCGAAGTCCAAGGCAATAACAGGACGTGGCGGCGAGTCATGGTTATTCATTGCTCTCATCCTTTCTTTTCTTTTTCTGGGGTGCCCGCTTCCGGGCGGGTGGTTTATCCTCAAGCTGCCCGCCGGGCGGTTTCCCCTCGGCGATAGCTTTGAGCAATTTTTGGTAGGCATCGTACACCGCCAGCTGCTGCACCATGTGCTGATACTGAGCCAGCTCTTTCGGGGTGCCGTCTAAAACCGGGGTGCCGTCCACGATGTAGATTTTCAAAAGAACTGCCTCCAGTCATCGACCACCGTTTTGGCGAGATCCTCTTTTTTGCTCAGGGACTTGAGGATGGTGCTGTCCACGGTGTTCTCGGCTACGAGGTGGATGTATGTGCAGGTGTTGCGCTGGCCGATACGGTGGATGCGGGCGAGGCTCTGCGAGTAGGTGGCGTAGTTGAATGTGACGCTGTAGTAGACGCAGGTGTCGGCTGCGGTCAGGGTGATGCCGGTGCCCGCCGTGTCGATCTGGCCGACGAGAACCATCGTGGATGGGTCTTTCTGGAACTGCTGGACGATGTCGCCCCGCTGCTCTTTCGGGATGGCTCCGTAAATGGCCACGGTTTTCATGCCGCTCTTTCCGATGATGTTCTCCGACCTTTTGATGATCTCCAAGACCTCCGGGATGAACCGGGCGAAGATCACCAACTTTTTTTTGCCCTCCAGAACGTAGTCTTGGATGATGTCCGAGAGGGCATCGAGCTTCCCGGTGCTGACCAGCTCCGGCTTGGCTGCATCGTCGGCGACGAGGAAGCCGCCAGTGAACTGCTGCAGCCGCAGGAGTTTGGTCAGAACCGTGGTGGCGGTGATCTTCCCGCCGTTGTCCAACTCGGTGAAGCTGTCCCGCCGCAGACGGTCGTAGATGGCCCGCTCTTTGGTCGAGAGGATGATGCTCCGGGTCTGGAACGTCTGCTCCGGCAAGTCCAGGGCTTCCTCTTTGGTCACCCGATAGGCGATGGAATGCTCTTTGCGGATGAGTTCGTCGAGGTCCTTGTACTGGACGATCTGCTTGCGGTTGAAGCCGCCCATCACGGCGTAGCGGTTGCGGAAGGCGTAGAAGTTGGTGCCGAAGATGGTCGGGTCGAGGAAGCGGTATTGACTGAAAATGTCCACCGCCTCGTTCTGCACCGGGGTGCCGGAGAGAATCAGCTTGTACCGGGCTTTGTCGCCCAGTTGGTGCATCGACTTGCTCTGGGCTGCGTCGTGGGTCTTGATGCGCTGGCTCTCGTCGGCGATGATCAGGTCGGCATCGTATTCCAGCAGCTTTTCAAAGATGCCATCCCGCCACGTCGATTCGTAGTTGATGACGGCCACTTTCAGGCTCTGGAAGGGAAACGCTTCGAGGTCGGCGAGGGCCTTGAGGCGTTGGGGCTTTGTGCCGAGCAGGGTCTTGACCGTGTACCTGAAGTCGGCGTAGTCTGCAAACTCTTTCGGCCAGACGGCGCAGACGGAGGTGGGGGCTACGATCAGCACCCGCTTGATCTTGCCGAGTTTGTATCCGGCCCCGGTGACGGCGATGGCGGTCAGCGTCTTGCCGCAGCCCATCTCAAAAAGGAAACCGAAGCCTTTACCCATTGTTTTCACCTGCTTTCTCTGGAAAATGAATCTTAGTGACAGCAATGGGGAATTCCTCAATTTCGGAAGCCCACAAACAGCTTCCTTTTCCGTTGAGTTGCTCCCATATCAATGGGAAACCTCCGATGCCGTCGAACAGGCTGGCCATTGTTGCGTCCCTCTCATACTGGGCGCAAATGCGTTTTAGAACCCACTTCCAAGATGGGATGGCGATAGAATTTCCGAGGGCTTTGTATCGTGGGCTGTCTTTGAGTTCGTGCTTCCGGCCTTTACTGTCCACCCATTCCCCGATGCTCGTCCAGCCATCAGGAAACCCCTGCAATCGTTCACACTCAACAGGCGTTAATCGGCGAACGATCCAACGGATGATTTTTTCCGCAACTAACGGCCCGGAATGTGACCCATCGTTCTTACAGGTAAGAGATGCCGTCTTGTCTCCTGTAACAGTTCCGTTATACGCATCGACTGCGACAGAAGTTTTCTCTGCGATAAGGCACTCGCTGCCATTGCCGATGTTCCCGGTTTTTGCCTTTAATGTTGAGCATTTGTCGCTTTCCTTGTAGCGGCTGAATGACTGCTCGTTGAAGGTCTGGCGTTCGATAGCGTAGGCTACTGCGTGGCGGTCAACCGTGTTCACGGTAAAACTGCCATTTTCTCTTACGCCTGTGCCATTCTGGTTTGTTTCCCTGTCAACTGTATTTCCGCTGATGCAGAATGTTGGCTCAGCAATTAGCTGGAAAAGTGTTTGATCTTGCCGGGTTGAAAGCGTTCCAGTTTTCTCAGTCTGAATCAGAGATCCCTTTCCTCCACCTTCGCATCCTGAACGAATTTTTAGGGTGTATGCGTCAGCCCCCCCCATTGCTGCCATTCGATCATTTCCAGCAGAGCGGTTTTGAGCAGATTCGGCAATGGTTTTCCCCTCCGGGCGGCTCTTGTTAGGATTCCACGACAAGCCGTTTCGCTCAAAAAGTATTTCGGGTGCGGATTCTCCTCCAAAATCTGCGACAAGAGCGATGCGTTTTCTTCGCTGGGGGGACTCCCCAAAACTGTGCATCGAAAACTCTCCAAGCAAGGCTCCATTCGGCTCCCATGAGGCATCCGCTTGTTGGCCATCCTTTTTTAGGTACAGGAATAGGGGGGGCTTCCGGCTCGATGATGTGGACCGTTTCTTCGAGGACGGCTGCGAAGTCGTTTCCTTTGTGGCTTGAGAAGGCTCCGGGAACGTTTTCCCAGACCATGTATCTTGGCCGTACATACTGACCTGCCCGTCCAGCTGACTTGTCACGCTCTCTCATCTCCTTTACAATTCTGATCTGCTCCATGAATAATCCAGATCGCTCACCCTGTAAGCCGGCCCGGTTTCCTGCGATGCTCAGGTCTTGGCAGGGCGAGCCTCCGATGATGCAGTCCACGGCCGGAGCGTCATAGCCGTGAATCTTTGTAATATCACCGAGGTGAACCATTTTCTGAACCGCCTTTCTTCATGCCCTGAAGATCTGCGAGACCCCAGCTGCCATCATCACAACGGTGAACTCCGAGAATGGTGGGAGCGTTCATTTCCAGTCGCTGATACCGTGCGTTGCTGTGGTACATGGCGATGTCGAACATCTCGCTGTAGGCATTCCCGATTCTCTTTTGAACTGTTTCACCGGTGAAAATCTCCCCGCAAAGGCGGCATTTGTAAGTAGAAACGAACTGTACGGTATTCATTGGTTTGCCGCCGCCTTTCCTGTCCACGCGCATTCGCTGCACACGAACTTTGCGCCGGGGTAGACCTGCTTGACCAGTTCGGCGTTCCCGGTCTGAAGCCAGCAGTCCTGCCCGCAGATCGGGCAAGTGGCGGGCTTCCACTCCGGGTTGCATGGGTTCGGCACAATTCTGCGCAGGGGCATGGTGGCGAAGATGTGCCCATTTTCGGGCAGGGGCTGCCGGGCCTTTTCGACCCGCATGAATGTTACCTTTCGTCTCATCTGATTGCACCTCCCAGAAGCCGGGTACCGCACCAGTGGCAGTGCGAGTGGTGCGGGTTCACCCTGTGATTGCAGTCCGGGCAGTGCCATACGCCGTCTTTTTTGACCGGCTGCGACGGCACCTCGTACTTGGCGTGGAGGTTGCTCCAGTCTTGCAGGAGTTTCTTACTCTGTGCGATGTAGCTGATCGCCTCGGCCACCGAGAAGCAGTTTTCTTCGCAGAGTTTCTTGATGATCTCGGTGGCTGCGTTGCAAGCGTCCACGTCGTCCTGCCAGATCTTCTTGTCGGGGTCCTGCTTCCCCTCGCTGGGGAGAAAGGATGCGCTGTTGTCCTTGATGCTGTCGATCTGACCGAGCAGCGAGGACAGGCTCATTTTGTGAATATCGCTCATGTTGTGTTTCCTCCGTTCGGGTCAACCCACCCGAAAACCATTGCAGCCATGTTTGCGCCACGGACTTGATGCCGGAAAAGCTTCATCTTGACCGGGTAGTCCAGAAGCGGCTCAGGGCTGTCGTTCATGCGCTCCTGATCGACGGCGGCTGCCGTGTCGTGGAGGCTCTGGCGCAGGGCTTCAATGTGTGGCGGCAGCTTGACGATGCTGGACAGCTTGTCCAGAAGTTCGATGTCTGCGGTGCCGGAGAGGGTCTGCGTGGTTTTTGACCACTTCATCTTGCCCCAGCTTTTGATCACCGTGAACTGGACGTTGTCGGCTTCTTTGATGAGCAGGGTGTTTTCTTTCAGGGCCATTTTCATCGGTCTGCACCCCCATTCGCTCCCATGTACCGCTTGCGGCCTTTTTCCCGGTGCCGGTCCTCGTGATCGCGGTGATAAACACCGACGTGCCCGGTCATGGCTTGGTTGTAGGCGTTCTCGGCTTTCAACTCCTGCTTGTACTTCTGGTACTGTGGGCAGGTGTCGTGGCAGATCGTGTGCCGGTTTGGACAGTCCTTGCAGAAAGACTTAACCATGGATGTGAATCCTCCCATCTTTCCAAGCCCGGTATTTTCCGTAGCTCACACCCAGCCGATTCGCTTCCCGGACATCATTCTGGAGGGAATCCTCCGGGGCGTGTTTCGGTGTGGTCCGCTCTACGACCTCCAGCTTGTTGTTCTGAGCCTTTTTTCGGTCATGCTCGATCTGCCGGATGCGGAGGCAGGAATCGCAGAGTTTCTTGTTGCTGGCGACTCCGACCATCTTCTTTCCACAGCGGACGCAGATCCGTGTCCATTTAAGGCTTTCGGCTTTCGCCACGGTCAACCCCTCCGTTCCTGCTGCGGGTACTCAGGGTTCCGGGCGTGGTTCCGGGTGATCTTGCCGTAGCCTTTCGGCTTGCTCCACATCTTCCAAAGCTGGCGGCGGGCATCCTCCGAGATGATCCAGCCGGTGCAAGCCAGAAGCCCGATCAGGCTGAGGGCGAGGCTGAAATAAAACGGTGCCCTTGCCGCTGCCCGGCCCCAGTCGTAACCGCAGCGCATCAAAATCTGGGTGGTAGTGTCCACTCCGAAGTTGAACGCCTTGCCAAGAACGGCGAGGACTGCTGCGACCGCTGCGGTAATGGCGGCAGTGATTTTTGCGTTTCTCATGTATCCTCCTTTCGGTTCAGGCGATGCCCTTGGAGGCCCGATCTGCTTTCCAGCGTTCGTACTCAGCCCGGACCTCCGGATTCTGGAACTCTCGCTGGATGGCATCAAAGACCAGCTGGCCGATGTTGACCCGCTCTGCCTTGGGTATCTTCTTGGTGTCAAGTTGGGGCATCGTGCCGGTGGTCGGCACGGCCTTGAGGTTCTTTGTGCTGGCCATCTGGCACGGCTCCTTTCTTAGGCGGTGCGGGCGATGCCCTTTTCCGCGAGTTCTGCGCCGATCAGCATAGATTCGACCATAAGGGCGAATACCGGGCGGCTCTCGCCCTTGACGCTGATCAGAACATCTGCGAGCTTCTTTGCGTCCTTGATCTGGTCGCTGTCGTAGGTTTTCTTCTCGGTCATCTCTGTCAACCTCCTTTGTTGATTCTGTGATAATTATATATCGCTCTGTGATGAAAGTCAATAGAAAAGCAAAATTTTTTATTGACTAGGTGATATTTTGATGTTATAATGTAGACATGAAAGGAAGTGAACCGGGTTGAACACGAGAATTAAATTCCTGCGCAAAAATTCCGGCTTGACGCAGGAGAAATTTGCAGAGCGGATTGGTCTGAAGCAGAACTCCATCGCCCTGATTGAGAGCGGGAAGCGGAACATTTCAGATCAGGCCATCCTTTCCATTTGTCGGGAGTTCGGCGTTCGGGAAGAGTGGCTGCGAACCGGCAATGGTGAGATGTATGCTCCTGCGCCGACTACTGGGCTGGATCTCTTGGCGCAGGAAAAGGACCTGACGCACGGGGAATACATCCTCATCGAGAAGTTCGTGAACCTGAAACCTGAAACTCGTCAGCAGATTCTGAATTACATTCAGGAGGTTGCAGCGGCTCTTGCCAGCGGGGACGTTCCCGCTGATACGCCATCTATTGATAGCGGGAAATCGGTAGAAAGCCTCCATGCTGAACTGGATCGTCAGCTTGGCATTGAAAAAAAAGAAGCGGCGGGCAAGTCCGAAGCCTCTTGATCTGGAAGCTGCTGCACAAAAAGAAAATATGGAACGGCTGAGGGCCTCCCCCTGTGAAGCCAAAAAAGAAAGAGGGAGAGCCGTCCGTGTGGGCAGCTCTCCCTTTTTATAGTGTATATCGTGAGGTGTGCTATGGGGTTTAGGTACAGAAAATCCGTCAATGTCGGGCCGTTTCGCTTTACCGCCAGCAAGTCTGGAATTTCTACCAGCTTCGGCGGCAAGGGAGCGCGGATCACAAAAATGGCGAACGGAAGAACGCGGACCACGTTCTCTGTTCCGGGCACGGGTATCTCTTATGTGAGCGAATCCGGGGCGAAGAAGCGGCGGGCGGCTCCTGTTCAGAAGCCGCAGCGCATTGAAGAGCCGGAGCCTTTGGATCTCTCTATTTATGATCAGCCGGACAAGGTCGAGGCCCCGAAGCGTCCAAAGGACCCGAAACAGCCGCCGAAGTCTAAAGGCGCAGTGCGGAACGTCGGCATCGCTCTGGCGGTCGTTGGTCTTGCGGTCTGCGTCGTGTCGCTCCCGGTCGGCTTGATCGTTGTGGCCATTGGAGCGTACCGGGTGGCAAAGGCCGGGGATATTTATGACGCTGCGGTCGCTCGGTACGAGCAGCAAATCTCGGACTATGTTGACTGGCTGGATGAAGTCAACGCAAAATAAAAAGCCGCCCTCGGTGGGCGGCAGGAGGTTGCTCTGAATGTGTGCAAAAAAGAAGCCGGCCATGCTTGAGCCGGATATGCAGGATGCCGTGATCTACACTCGGTACTCGTCCCATAACCAGCGGGACTGTTCCATCGAGCAGCAGGTGGCGGACTGCGAGATTTTTGCCCGGCAGAATAATCTCCGGGTGGTGAAGGTCTACGCCGATCGGCATCTGTCTGGAACTACCGATAACCGCCCCCAGTTCCAGCAAATGCTGAAGGATGCCGCCCATGGCCACTGGGCTTATGTGATCTGCTGGAAGATCGACCGCTTTGCCCGGAACCGCTACGATTCGGCCACATACAAGTTCCGGCTGAAGAAGGCCGGGGTGCGGGTCCTCTATGCAAAGGAGTCCATCCCGGACGGCCCGGAGGGGATTCTGCTGGAATCCGTGCTGGAGGGGTCTGCTGAATATTACAGCGCAGCCCTCGCTCAGAATATTCGCCGAGGCATGAAATACAACGCCGAGCAGTGCAAGGTGAACTCCGGCTCCATCCCTTTCGGGTACTGCAAGGGGCCGGATGGCCGCTTTGCCATCCACGAGGCGAACGCCGAGGTGGTGCGGGAGATCTTCCGCAAGGCTGCGGCGGGGATGCCCTTTGTGGACATCGCCAACGATCTGAACAGCCGGGGGCTGAAAACCAGCCGGGGCGGGCGGTGGAACAAGGGCAGTTTTCGGCTGTTGATGAACGAGGCCTATATCGGGGTGTATCATTTCTCGGACACCCGCATCGAGGGCGGGATGCCCGCTCTCATCGATCAGGGCACTTTTTGGGCGGCGAATGAGCGGCTGAAAGCAAACAGCAGCGTCCGTGGCCGTCACCAAGACGGCGGGGATTATCTGCTGACTGGGAAGCTGAAGTGTGCCCACTGCGGGTCCTACATGATCGGCTTCTCCGGCACCGGGAAGAGCGGCGAACTGCATTACTACTACGGCTGCCAAAAGCGGCGGCGGGAGCGGGCTTGCAAAAAGGCGAACGTTCCCCGCGAGTGGATCGAGCGTGTGGTCGTGAAGGCCGCTCTGGACTACGTCCTCCGGCCTGACGTGATGGAGTGGATCGCGGATGCCGTGATGGAATATCAGGAGCGGGAGGCGGCCTCGGCGCAGCTTGCCGCCCTGACCGCCGAACTGGAGGAAAACCAAAAGGCCACCGACAATGTGATGAAGGCCATCGAAGCCGGAATCATCACCTCGACCACAAAGCAGCGGCTTCTGGATCTGGAGGCCAAGGCCCAAGATCTGAAACGGGCCATCGAACTGGAAAAGTTGAGCCACGTCCGGCTGGAGCGTGATCAGGTTCTCTTTTGGCTGGATCGCTTCCGGGGTGGCAGCTTGCAGAGCCAGGAGTTCCGGCGCAAGGTCATTGATGCCTTTGTGTCGGTGGTCTACCTGTCAGATGATCACCTGCGGATTGCTTTCAACTATTCCGGGGGTTCTAACGCCGAGGCCGACTTCGACCTCGTCATGGACGCGGAGGCGGCTGCCGGGGAACTGTCCAAAAAGTTCGCACAAGGTCACGTCACCTCCACCATCCGCAACGCGGACGAACCCTCGAAAGAAAACGAGTGATCGTTTCCTTTCGGGGGCTTTCTTTTTGGCAAAAACGTCCCAAGAAAAATATTTGCGATCCAACATGAGAAAAATCGGAGAGGTACGATGCTGATTTATACGGCGGCAACGCTTCTGTCCTGCCTTTTGACATGGCACAGACAAAAAAGACTACAGGCCCAGATGGTGCAGAAAACAGCACTTCAGGCGTTTTTTCAAAACATGATCTGCGCATTGCCGCTGCTGATCGTGAGTGCGGCCCGCTGGGGTGTCGGCACGGACTTTTATTATACATACCTGCCGGAGTTCCGGGAGCTGCAATGGATCCGGGGTGGCGGGGGAGAGGCGCTGCGGGATGAACTGTTTGGCCCGCTCCTGCCATGTCTGAGCCAGTGGGGGCTGCCCGGAACTACGCAGGAAGCGGCGGAGTTTTTCCGCGGCGTTCTGGATAACAGCGAGGTGGGGTATCGCGCCTTGATGGAACTGGGCGTCTGGCTGAATGGAAACTTCCGTGTGGTGATCGTTCTCACTTCGACTCTCGTGGCGGGCTGCGTGTTCTATGCGATTTTTACCCAAAGCGGCAGCCCGGTGCTGGCGGTGTACCTTTATGTGGCGACCAGCAATTATTTTTTGAGCCTGAACATTATCCGACAATACGTTGCAATTGGCATTGGCCTGATTGCTGTCCGCTTCATCCGGGAACGGCGGCTGCTTCCGTTTCTGGTTTGCGTGGCGGCGGCAATGCTTTTTCACACAACGGCGGTGCTGCTTTTGCCGTGCTATTTTCTCTGCCGCATCGAGATTAAACCTCGCTATGCGCTTGCGGCGGTGGGGGCGACGTTGGTGATCTCCGGCCCGCTGGGAGCGCTGGCAGCGTGGCTCATGCCGCGCGTCGGGCTGGCTTACTATGCCCGCTATCTCGGTTCGGCATGGTCGAAGGACGGATTTGAATGGATGTTCTTTGCCATCAATCTGTGCGTGCTGCTTTTCTGCGGTCATTACTGGGCCAAAGCCAAAGCGAAGAACCCGTATTACGTGATCTGGTATAATATGACGCTCCTCGGAACGTTGGCGCTGGCTTTTTCCGGCGTGCTGCCGCTGATGAAACGGGTCAATTACTATTACGCGGCACCGCAGTTTTTGCTTCTGCCGGAAGCACTGCGGGCAGAAGAGGACTCCAAACGCCGCAAATGGATGACGGCGGCGCTGGTGGTCGCTTTTGCGTTGGAAACACTGGTGGCGGTGGGAATCTATAATAAAAACGGTGTGCTTCCTTATTGTGTGCTGGAACGCTGATTCGGGCTTGATAGAACGCCCAAAGCATGATATAATTTGAAATAGTACTGTTATAAGGCTAGAAGTGCGGACTGATTGGGGAGAACATAAAGGAATGCAGAAAATTAAAATACTGGTGGCGATGCACAAGGCGTACTCACTGCCGGGAGAAGATATTTATGCACCCATTCAGGTGGGCGGGGTCCGGATCCCCGGAATGGAAAATGCTCTGCGGGACGATACCGGGGAGAATATTTCCGCAAAGAACAAGTACTATTGCGAGATGACGGCGCTCTATTGGGCATGGAAAAATCTGGACGCGGACTGCATCGGGCTGGTCCACTACCGGCGCTACTTTGCCGGAAAGCGGTTCACGCTCCGCAAGGAAAGCCGGATCGCGAACCGTTCGCAGATCGAAGAGGCACTGGAAAAGGCGCCGGTGATCCTGCCGCAAAAGCGGAACTACTGGATCGAGACGACTTACTCGCAGTATGCCCATGCGCACCATAAAAAGGATATGGACCTTGTGCGGTCGATTCTGGAAGAGCATTACCCGGAGTATGTCCGCGCGTTCGACAACGTGATGGAGCAGACGGCAGGGCACCGGTTCAATATGTTCATCATGCGCCGGGATCTGCTGGATCACTATTGTACATGGCTCTTTGATGTTTTGGACCGTGCGGAGCGGCAGATCAACCTGTCGGAGTACGATGAATACAATAAGCGCGTCTTCGGTTTCCTTTCGGAGCGGCTGCTGGATGTGTGGGTCGAGACGAATCATATTTCCTATACCGAAATGCCGGTGGTGTTCATGGAAAGCCAGCATTGGCTGAAAAAGGGCATGGCATTTATTGAGCGCAAGTTCCGGAAAAACTGGACGTAAAAGTAAAAATGACAAAACCAATGGATGAAATAAAAAATCGGGTCGCGGCAGTGGTCGTGACCTATAATCGCGCGGAGATGCTGCGGCAATGTCTGGCGTCTCTGCAAAAGCAGACGATGCCCTGCGATATTCTGGTCGTGGACAATGCCAGCACGGACGATACCCAAGCCCTTGTGCAGCGTGCGGCGCAGCACGATGCGTCGATCTTCTACCGGAACACGGGCGAGAACCTCGGCGGCGCCGGCGGCTTTAATTTTGGGATGCGCTGGGCGGTGGAAGCGGGCTATGCCTTCGTCTGGGTCATGGACGACGACTGCTTCCCGGAACCGGTGGCTTTGGAAAAGCTTCTGGATGCAGACCGTCTTTTGCAGGGCGAGTATGGCTGGCTGAGCAGTGTGGCGCTTTGGACGGACGGCAGGGAATGCCGCATGAACCGCCCCAAGATCAAGAAGAACTTCTATGACCACATCGAGCTGCTGCGGGACGGCGTTCTGCTGGCGGAACAGGCGACGTTTGTCTCGCTGTTCCTGAAAGCGGAAACGATCCGCGCAGTGGGTCTGCCCGTCAAAGAGTTCTTTATCTGGGGTGATGATATCGAATATACCAGGCGCATCACGATACGGGAGAAAATGCCGTGCTATGTGGTGGGCCAGAGCCGCATCATCCATGCTATGAAAAACAACAGCGGAAGCAATCTGGCGGTGGATTCCGTGGAGCGTCTGAGCCGCTATAAACTGGCTTTCCGCAACGAAGCCTATATTTACCGCCGCGAGGGGGCAAAGGGCATCGCCTATTACATTGCCAAACGCGGGCGGGATTTTTTATGGGTGCTGACCCGCGCAAAAGATCACCGGCTGAAACGGCTTGGCGTGCTCCTGTGCGGCGTGGGGAAGGGACTTGCGTTTTACCCGAAGCAGGAACGGATTTGAAATGGCGGGCTTGCTGAGGAAGTGGAATAGAGTGCACGAGGAAATGAGAGAGGATTCATTGACGACAACACCTAAAATATCGGTCATCATTCCGGTCTACAATGTGGAGGACTATTTGCGGCCCTGTCTGGACAGTATGATCGACCAGACTGTAAAAGAGATCGAGATCATCTGTGTGGATGACGGCAGTACCGATGGAAGCGGTACGCTGTGTGATCGGTATCAGGCTCAATTTCCGGCGATGGTTCGGGTACTGCATCAAAAAAATCAGGGCGTCAGCGCGGCGCGCAACGCTGGAATGCGGATGGCAAGGGGAGAGTATCTGACCTTTGTAGACCCTGACGACTGGCTGGAACCGGACATGCTCCAAACCATGCTGGAAGAAATGCAGAAGGAAAACGCACAGGCCGCGTTCTGTGGTTTTGCGGAGCGGTTTTGCAGCGCGGAAAAAGAGGATATTCTTCACGAGCCGGAAAAAAGAGGCACAGTGGATGGGATCGAAGCCCTGTACCAATGCTTGAATGGCGTTGGACATGGGTATTTTTCTGCGGTATGGGGAAAAATGTTCCGCGTGGATGCCTTGCGGGGAGCCGATGGCTCTCTTCCTGCGATGAAACCCTATGCCATTTCGGAGGATGAACTCTGGCTGGCGCAGGTCGTTCCGTCGTTGGAGCGGGTCGTGCTTCTTCCGGAAGTATATTACAACTGGCGCCAGCGGGAGGGCAGTGCGCTCCATGCCGGGAGAACATTTTCGCACAAGTGGTATTCGGCGCTGGAAGCGAAAAAGGAAATTGCGGCCCTTCTTGCCGGGACACCAAGGTTTGATGACTTGCGGGAGGCCAAAATTTATGCGGACCTAGCTAACGTACTCTGGCAAAGTTGGTGCTACGGAACACGGCAAGATTATCACTATTTTCGCAAAGAACTTACGGTATATAAGAAAGCGTTTTATTGTAGCAGAAAATTCTCCCGTGCACGGAAGGCAAAGATAATGATTGTAGATATCATGATCTTTTTGCATCTGCCGAAGGACTGGATAGAAATGTTTGGGGAAGCGACTGTACTGGAATTGAAGAGAAAATTGTACAGAAAGCACTAGAAGATTTAAAAAGGATAAAATGGAGGAAAATAACAATGAAGCGTGTGATCACGTATGGAACTTTTGACTTACTGCATTATGGACACATCGAACTGCTGCGGCGCGCAAAGGAACTGGGCGACTATCTGATCGTGGCGGTGTCTACAGATGAGTTTAACTGGAACGAAAAAGGGAAAAAGTGCTATTTCAGCTATGAAAAGCGCAAAAAAATGCTGGAAGCTGTCCGTTATGTTGATCTGGTGATTCCGGAAACCTGCTGGGATCAGAAGCGCACTGACGTGAAGAAGTATTTTGTGAATACGTTTGTAATGGGCGATGATTGGACGGGCAAATTCGATTTCCTCAAGGAAGAAGGCTGTGATGTGGTTTATCTCCCTCGCACACCGGAAATTTCTACCACACAGATCAAGCATGAACTGGCAGAAAACTAAAAGGGCAGGAAATCATGAACATTAAGAAGATTGATGATACATATAAGCTTTTCCGGCTGCGGTTCCGGCAGGCAAGAAAATACAGCAGGATTTACCGATATTATTATCACTCCGACGTGGACGCCAAAATGGTTTTTATTGAGTCGCGAAATGGTAGAGATATTGCGGGTAATATGCTGCGTATTCTGCTTGAAATTCGTGCACAGTATGGCAGCGAGTACCGCATCATCACGGCGGCACGCAAGGAAAGCATGGAGACGGTCAAAGGCATTGTCAGTGCGTACCATCTGGAAGATGTGAAAATCTGCGAGTACGAGAGCGTCGAATACTTCAAGTATTTGTGGCGGGCAAAGTACCTGTTTAACGATATGTCTTTTCCGACTTGTTTCATCAAGAAACCGGAGCAGGTATGTACGAATACTTGGCATGGCACGCCGCTCAAGATGATGGGCAGATGCAGCGCTTCGGACTGCGACAAAATGGCAAATGTCCAGCGCAACCTGCTGTTCTCGGATTACTTCGTGGTGCCCAATACCTACTACGAAGACAAAATGTGCGACGCATATGACATGAACGGCCTGTACCGCGGCAAAATTCTGCACGAGGGTTATCCGCGCAACGCAATTTTCTTCGACGATAAAATGCGGCAGGAGACCCGCGCTCGTTACAATTTGGACGACAAAAAGGTCTATATCTATATGCCGACTTTCCGTGAACAGGGAAGCCGTCATCAGGACGATGCCCAGAAGGAAGCCCTGCTCCAGTATTTCGAAATTCTGGATAAGCGTCTGCAAGACGATGAAGTGTTTTATGTCAAGCTGCATTATTTTGTGCGAGAAGGCATGGATCTGTCTGGATTTCAGCATATTATGGATTTTCCCACCGGTATTGAGACTTACGAGTTCTTAAACACGGCGGACTGTCTCGTTACAGACTATTCCAGCGTGTTCTATGATTTTGCCAACACAGGACGTAAGATCATCCGCTTTGTGTACGATGAAGAAACCTATAATCATAACCGCGGCCAGTACGAGCAGCCGGTGGAACTGCCTTTCCCGAAGGTATATACAGCCGAAGAGTTGGCGGAGGTACTGCACAAGCCCGTTCATTACGATGATGCAGCGTTCCGCGCTATGTACGACACCTTTGACAACCGCGATGCCGCCAGCAAGCTGGTGCGCCACATCATCGGCGGAGAAAAGTGTTGTGAGGAAGTTTCCCTGCATAGCTCGAAGGAAAAGGTGTTGCTCTACGGCGGCAATCTGGCGCTCAACGGCATCACGACCAGTCTGCGCAGCTTGATGGATTATATTCAGGACGACAGAGAATATTACATCTGCTGGAGCCAGAATGCTGTGTGGGGCAAGCCGGAAAATCTGCAGCGCATTAAAGATCATTACCAGATGCTTGGCATTTCTGGTGAGGTCGCCATGACCATGCAGGAAGAGATCGCAAAGTTCTTCTATTACAAGCGTAACAAGGAATCTGCATGGGTGCATAAGCAGCTCAAGCGTATGTACGAGCGCGAAAACCAGCGGTGGTTCGGTGCACTGGATTTTTCTACCTACATTCAGTTCAATGGCTACGACAAAATGATCATTGGTATGTTCCAGCACGCAAAGGGCCGCAGAATCATTTTTGCGCACAGCGATATGGTGCAGGAATGCCAGAATGACCGAAACCACTATCTGACCTGTCAGACTGCTTATAGAAACTATGATAAGGTTGCAGCGGTTGCTGATTGTATGGTGGATACGGTCGTGGCTATTTCTGGCAGAAGAGACAATGTTGTCGTAGTCGAAAATGTTCACGACTACAAAAAGATTCGTCGCAATGCAGAAAAGCCGGTTTGCTATCAGCCAAAAACCATTGTTACCTGCGGCTATCCCGGCGGTCTGAATGAATTTATGGAAAAGCATTCGCTCCGTGTGGTTACGATTGGCCGTTTCTCGGCCGAGAAAGATCATGCCAAGCTGATCGAAGCCTTTGAGTTGTTCCACATCAACCACCCGGAATCGGGCCTTATCATCATCGGCGGTCCCGGCCCGCTGTACAACAAAACGCTGGACTGCATTGCAAAAAGTTCCTGCTGGCAGGATATCATGGTCATCCATGAGATCAACAACCCCATGCCTATCCTCAAGCAGTGTAATGTTTTTGTTTTGTCGTCCAATTATGAGTCTTTGGGTCTGGTTCTGCTGGAAGCTGCAACCCTTGGTGTGCCGGAAATTGCGGCAAAGTGCCCAGCCACAGAGTTGCTGATGAATACCTACAAAGGCGGCTATCTGGCCGAAAATTCTGTTGAGGGAATCTGTGAAGGTCTGGAAGCTTACCTGCGCGGCGAGGTTGGCACCATGAAAATTGATTGGAAGCGGTACAACGAACGGGCTGTTGCACAGTTCGAAAGCCTGTTTGATTGACATGGGCGACACCGCGCTGCAAATTTGAATTTACAGGAAGAAAGACAATGCTGGAAAAATTTCTAAAGTATCGTTTTATGTTTGAAGAACTGGTCAAACGAGACTTCAAACAAAAATACAAGCGCACCGTGCTGGGCATGGCGTGGAGCGTCCTCTCGCCGCTGCTGCAATTGCTGGTCATGCGCATTGTGTTTACCCGTTTCTTCGGTGGCCATGTGGAGCACTATACCACCTACTTGTTCTGCGGAAACCTTGTTTACAGCTATTTCCGCGAGTCCACCAATGGCGGCATGAACAGCCTGATGAGCAATGCACGCATCTTCAGCAAGATCAATGTGCCGAAGTACATGTTCCTGCTGTCCAAAAATGTTTCAGCATTGATCAATTTTGGGTTAACGCTGTGCGTGTTCTTTGCGTTTGCGCTGGTCGACGGCGTGAGCTTCGGCGTTCATTTTCTGGCGCTGCTGTATCCCATCCTCTGTCTTGTGGTGTTCAACATTGGCATGGGTCTCGTGCTGAGCGCGATGTTCGTGTTCTTCCGGGATACCAGTTACCTGTATGATGTTTTCACCATGCTGCTGATGTATATGTCGGCGATTTTCTATACGGTGGATAACTATTCTCCCTTGATGCAGAATGTGTTTTTGCTGAATCCGGTGTATTGCTATATCAAGTATTTCCGTGTGGTGGTGCTGAACGGCAGTATTCCGTCGCTGGGTTATCATCTGCTGTGCGCCTTCTATGCGCTGGCAGTCGTGGGCGTGGGTGCGTTGGTCTACAAAAAGAACAACCACAAGTTCCTGTATTATGTGTAAGGAGGGGTACCATGTCGATCATTGAAGCAAAAGGGGTATCCATCCGTTACATGACGGGTGATTTCAAGGACATTGGCCTGAAGGAGTATGTGGTGCGCCGCTTGTCGGGCAAGTACCATGTAAACGAATTCTGGGCCGATAAAAACGTGTCCTTTGCGCTGGAAAAGGGGGACATGCTGGGCATCATCGGCTCCAACGGCGCGGGCAAGAGCACGCTGCTCAAGGCCGTTTCCGGCATTATGGTGCCAACGGAGGGCCACATGGAGATCAACGGCAGCGTGGCTGCGCTGCTGGAACTGGCCAGTGGTTTTGATGGCGAGCTGACTGTCCGCGAGAACACCTACCTGCGCGGCGCGCTTCTGGGTTATACCCGCAGATTCATGGACGAAAAATATGATGAGATCATCGAATTTGCGGAGTTGCAGAGTTTTCAGGACCGTCCGTTCAAACAGCTGTCCAGCGGCATGAAGAGCCGCTTGGCCTTCTCCATTGCCTGTCTGGTCAACCCGGACATCCTGATTCTGGACGAGGTGCTGAGCGTGGGCGATGGCGCATTCCGCAAGAAGAGCGGGGATAAGATGAAGTCCATCCTGAAAAGCGGCGTGACGGGCATTCTGGTGTCCCACTCGGTGCCGCAGGTGCGGGAGCTGTGCAACAAGATCCTGTGGCTGGACCACGGCAAGCAGATCGCCTTTACCGACGAAGTGGAGCTGTACTGCGATGCCTATGAGGAATTTCTGAATACCAAAAAGCTGCCCAAGAATGAGCAGGAGGTGCAGAAATTGGCAGCGGATTTCAAGATTCGCACCGAGGCGTCCCGCAAGGAAAAGCTTGCGAAATCGCTGGCGAACGCACAAAAGGAAGCCAAACGCACCGAGATGACGGATGATGTGGTAGCAGCAGCCGTCAACATCCTGCGAGAGTACCGCCCGGAGCTTCTGACCGAGCCGACAGCCGAAAAAGAAGGATTCTAAAACATTTGCCGTCTGTGTGTTTTCACACGGACGGTTTTCTTGTATAATAGAGGAAACTTCTATTTCAGGAGCCAAAGGAGGCCGCTCTATGCTCAAACAATCGCAGCTCGACCTTTGCGGGCGGGTGGATTTTACGCGGGAGGTGCCGCTGCTTGGGCG
>ERZ1026866.647-NODE-647-length-20212-cov-12.364390_pt1 | contig 20212 bp, 14 predicted proteins | sample MGYA00380163_ERZ1026866 | MGnify/ENA primary metagenome ERZ1026866 (study PRJEB33269, sample SAMEA4719799) | human gut metagenome | biome: human-associated habitat; feature: organic feature; material: feces | place: Cameroon | collected 2013-10 ...
TTTGGAAGAACATCATCCAGTTTCTCATCACAGTACTCACTGCTCTCGGCACCGCCTTCGGCGTAACGAGTTGCATGTAGAAAAAAGAGAAGGGGGCAAGTTGAAAAAACTTGTCCCCTTTACTTTTATATTCAAGAGAAAACTTATTCTCCATATTGTCTCAATGCAGCGAGCAATTCTATATTCTCACTCTTCTTGCCGATGGTGATACGTAGGCAATTACCGCAAAGTTGAACCTTGTTGCGATTGCGAACGATGATACCCTTATCAACCAAATAATCATAGATGGCTTGGGCATCTGTCATCTTTGCCAAAAAGAAGTTAGCTTCCGTTGGATACACCTTCTCGCAAATCGGCAAGTCGAGAAAGGCTGAGATAACTTTCGCTCTTTCTTGCAAAAGAATCTTCACCCATTCATCCACTTGGTATGGATCCCTGAGAGATTCCAAAGCATGTTGCTGAGTAAGGATATTGATGTTGTATGGATACTTCACCTTATTAAATAAGTCGATGATGGCTTTGCTGGCAAACGCCATACCCAATCGTAATCCGGCACAACCCCAAGCCTTGCTCATTGTATTCAGCACAATGAGGTTAGGGAACTTGGACAAGTAAGAGCGGAATGGCTGTATGTTAGCGAAATCGCCATATGCCTCATCCACGACTACAATGCCATCAAACTTCTGCAATACACCCACGATCGCCTCTGGATTGATCAGATTGCCAGTGGGGTTGTTGGGGCTACAAATCCAAATTACCTTGGTCTGGTCATCACATGCTGCCAGCAATTTCTCTGCCGTAATTTGGAATTGCTCATCGAGTAACACGGAGCGATATTCGACATCATTGACATCAGCACACACCTCATACATACCGTAAGTAGGAGCAATGGCTACCACATTGTCAATTCCTGGATTACAGAACACTCGATACACCAAATCAATCGCCTCGTCGCTACCATTGCCCAGGAAGATATTCTCCACAGGCACGTTCTTGATTTTGCTCAAAGCAACCTTCACTTCCGTCTGGAAAGGATCGGGATAACGATTGAAGGGTTCATTATATGGATTCTCATTAGCATCAAGAAACACACTGGCACTCTTTCCGCTAAATTCAGTGCGTGCGCAACTATATGGAGCTAAATTCCAAATATTCGCACGGCACAAGTCTTTCAATTCTTTCATTTGAAGATGATTTTAAAGTTGTCAGTCCATAGAAATGAATCGCTTGACGCATTTCACTTCACCTCTTTCACTCTCAAGCGCATGGCATTGGCATGGGCCTCCAATTGCTCATTTTCTGCCATAGTCACCACTGCATCTCCTATGCTCTTGATGCCTTCGGCTGTGAGATGCTGGAAAGTAATCTTACGATTGTAACTATCAAGGTTTACGCCATTGTAAGCCAAGGCATAACCATGAGTAGGCAAGGTGTGGTTGGTGCCACTCGCATAATCGCCAGCACTCTCGCAAGCATATTCGCCCAAGAAGACACTGCCTGCATTGACTACCTTCTCTGCCAACTCATCATAGTTCTTGGTGGCGATAATCAAGTGCTCAGGAGCATACGTGTTGCTCAGTTGGATAGCCTCGTCATAGTCATGTACGAGTACAAACTTGGAATTGTCGAGTGACTTCGTGGCCATTGCCAAACGAGGCAAAACTGCCAGTTGACGAGCCACCTCTGCTTGTACCTTCTCTATGATGTCTTCCGAAGTACTGATGAGGAAGACTTGTGAGTCGAGTCCGTGCTCCGCCTGCGATAGGAGGTCGGCAGCTACAAATACAGGGTTGCTGGTCTCATCAGCAATGACGCAGACTTCCGATGGTCCGGCAGGCATATCAATCGCTACATCGTGTAAAGAAACATGTTGTTTAGCAGCCATCACGTATTGATTGCCTGGACCGAATATCTTATAAACCTTAGGAACACTCTCTGTGCCATAAGCCATCGCGCCGATAGCCTGGACACCACCAGCCTTGAAAATCTTGCTGACGCCAGCGATCTTTGCCGCCATAAGAATGGCAGGGTTTACCTTCCCCTCAGCATTAGGAGGAGTACAGAGAACTATCTCCTTGCATCCTGCAATCTTGGCAGGAGTAGCAAGCATCAGTACGGTAGAAAAGAGTGGGGCGGTACCGCCTGGGATATAAAGACCCACCTTCTCAATGGCTACACTCTTCTGCCAACAGGTGACACCAGGAGCAGTCTCAACTTTCTCACCTTCAAATTTCTGGCTTTGATGGAATGTGGCAATATTATGATGGGCTAGCTCTAGCGCATGTTTCAATTCTGGAGAAATCAACCCTTCTGCCTCTTCGATTTCTGCCTCGGTCACAGCCAAGGCGCTAAGATGGGCATGGTCGAATTTCTCCTCGTAATGCTTGACGGCAGCGTCGCCATTGTTCTTCACATCATTGAGAACACCTTCTACCGTAGCGTTGAGCTGCGATACATCGAGGTGTGGGCGCTCTACGAGCTTACCCCATTCTTCCTTTGCAGGATACTTCATTACCTTCATTCCTTCATTCAAGTTTAGTTATTTATGCTTAATGTCTAGTCGTAACACTATACATTATTATAATATCATCTTCTCAATAGGAGTTACCAAGATGCCTTGTGCACCGAGTTCCTTCAACTTACCGATGATTTCCCAGAATCTCTTCTCATCCAAAACCGTATGGATAGAGCACCAAGCCTCGTCAGCCAATGGGATGATAGTAGGACTCTTGATGCCAGGCAAGACCTCTGTAATCTGCTCTACCTTGTCCTTAGGAGCATTCATCATCACATACTTCTTGTCTTGTGCAGAGCGAACTGCCTCGAAACGGAAGAGCATCTCGTTAAGAATCTGATGTTTCTCCTCGTCCATATTCCAGTTGCCGATGAGCAAGGCCTCACTCTTCATCACCACCTCAACCTCAGCAAGATTGTTGCTGATAAGAGTAGAACCAGAGCTGACGATGTCAAAGATACCATCTGCTAGTCCAATACCTGGACTAATCTCCACAGAACCAGTGATAACGTGGATATCGGCATTGATGCCGTTCTTCTTCATGAAGTTGCGGAGGATGTTAGGATAAGAAGTGGCAATCTTCTTGCCATCGAACCACTTCAAGCCAGGATATTCTATCTTCTTTGGAATGGCAAGGCTCAAACGGCACTTGCTAAATCCCAGTCGATCGATGATCTGGGCATTTTCGCCACGCTCTACAAACTCATTCTCGCCAACAATACCGATGTCGGCAACTCCACTTGCCACACTCTGTGGAATATCATCATCACGGAGATAGAGAACTTCCAGTGGGAAGTTGGATGACTGCACCAAAAGAGTGCGCTTAGAGGCACTGACCTTGATGTCTGCCTCTGATAGTAAATTCATGGTGTCATCGAAAAGACGACCCTTCGATTGTACTGCTATTCGTAACATATTTCTTCATTTTGATTAAAAATCATTGCAAAAGTACTGCTTTTTGCTTGAATATCCAAAAAAATATGTAATTTTGTAACCCGAAACATGAATAAAGTATATTTATTAGTATTATTTGCAGTTTTTGCATTGGTTGGTTGCTCTTCCAAGAAGGAACAACCAGAGATGACTCCATGGGGAGCCCAAGTGGGAGGGGAATCCACTAGCGACACCGTCGTTTCCTCCGACAAGGGTTTTTCATACGATGACATTGTCTCAAATGGTGAGATGATTATGCTCACTGTCAACGGACCTACCACCTATTATAATTACCACAACCATGGCATGGGTCTCCAGTATCTCCTGTGTGAGAAATTCGCCCAAAAGATTGGCGTGTCGCTGCGTGTCGAGGAATGTAAGGATACGGCAGAAATGATTAGCAAGTTGCAGAAAGGCGAGGGAGATGTCATCGCCGTTCCTCTTCCGAGAAAGGAGACGAAAGGAAACTTGCTCTTCTGTGGCGTAACCCCAGATAGTACGAAGACCCAATGGGCTGTAGTCGGTGGCAACAAGAGTTTGGCAGATTCCCTCAATAGTTGGTTCAAACCTCAGATGATAGCTCAGATGAAACAGGAGGAATCCTTCCTGCTCTCCGCCCGCAGCATCCAGCGCCATGTCTATTCATCCTTCTTGAATCGTTCGAAGGGTGTCATCTCCAACTATGATGGCTATTTCCAACGCTATGCTCCCTCTGCAAGAATGGACTGGAGGTTGATGGCAGCGCAATGCTATCAAGAGAGTTGCTTCGACCCAAAGGCAAGGTCTTGGGCAGGTGCTTGTGGACTGATGCAGATTATGCCTTCCACAGCAGCTCATCTCGGTTTGCCGATGGAAGCCATTCATCAGCCAGAGGCTAACATAGCAGCCGCTGCCCGATATATGGCAGAACTTCAAGGTCATTTCTCGGATGTCGGCGACCCTGGTCAACGCATTCTTTTCGCTCTTGCAGCCTACAATGGCGGTTTCCACCATATCCGGGATGCTATGGCACTCACTCGCAAACATGGAGGCAATGCTCACAACTGGGGTGAGGTGAGAGAATACGTGCTTCGGCTGAGCAATCCTGCTTTCTATCACGACCCTGTGGTGAAAAGCGGATATATGAGAGGTACGGAGACTGCTGACTATGTAGATCGCATCCGCTCTCGGTGGGCAGAATATTGTGGAGGAGCTAGTGCTGGCAGAACCTATACGCCAAGCATAGGTCATACTTTCCATGGTGTTCCAACAAAAGCAAAACATAAGAATAAATATAAGATATGACAATCCTTATTACTATTTTGATATATTTCTGCATTTTGCTTCTTTTCAGCAAAATGACATCTCGCAAGGCCAACAACGATACGTTCTATCGTGCCGATCGTCGCTCGCCTTGGTATATGGTGGCGTTTGGCATGGTGGGGGCTTCCATCAGTGGCATCACCTTTGTCAGTGTGCCAGGTATGGTGATTAAGAGTGACATGACTTACCTTCAGATGTGCCTAGGCTTTATAGTAGGCTATTTCTTGGTGGCTTTTCTCTTGCTGCCAGTCTATTATAAATTCAATCTCACCACCATCTATAGTTATCTTCAACATCGTTTGGGCATTCGTTCCTATAAGACAGGTGCATCGTTCTTCCTTCTGTCTAAGATGACAGGAGCCGCCGTTCGCTTCTTTGTCGTGTGCATTATCCTCCAGCGATTTGTATTGGATGGAGTAGGGATTCCGTTCTTTGTCACCGTTCCTGCCATGGTGCTCTTGATATGGCTCTACACAAGAAAAGGCGGCATCAAGACTTTGGTATGGACAGACTCCTTCCAGACCACCTGTATGTTTCTTGCTCTTCTCCTCATTATATATTATGTAATGCAACAGCTTGACATGAACTTCTCAGAAGCCTATCAAGCTATCAGCTCTCATACACATTCCCGCATCTTTGTCTTCGACGATTGGGTATCAAAACAAAACTTTTGGAAGCAATTTCTTAGCGGTATATTTGTAGTGATAGTGATGACAGGACTAGATCAAGATATGATGCAGAAGAATCTAACTTGCAAGACCTTGAAGGATGCCCAGAAAGATATGTGTACCTACGGATTTGCCTTCGTGCCAGCCAATTTGCTCTTTCTATCACTCGGCGTTCTCTTGATTTTATTGGCTCAGAAACAGGGAATGCCTATACCAGAAGCTCCTGATGATTTACTACCGATGTTTGCTGCATCGGGATATATGGGGAATATAGTGGTGATTTTCTTTACGATAGGAATAGTGGCAGCTAGTTTCTCCAGTGCTGATTCAGCTATGACTGCCATCACGACAAGTCTTTGTGTCGATATCTTAGGTAAACCAAAGAACGAGCGGTTGAGAAAGAGAGTGCATCTGATGGTTGCAGTTGTCTTCATGCTTTTTATCATAGCATTCAAAGCACTCAATTCGACCAGCGTCATAGATGCTATCTACATTCTTTGCTCTTACACATATGGACCGCTATTAGGTCTGTTCGCATATAGTTTGCTCACTACAAAGCCGGCAAATGACAAATGGACACCATACATAGCAGTAGCAAGTCCGCTCATCTGTTTAGCACTAGATTTGACAACCCAAAGTCTCACTGGTTATAAGTTCGGTTACGAGTTGTTGATGCTGAATGGCGCTTTGACATTCTTGGGACTTTGGATAGCGCAACCAAGAGGTGGAGGTTAGCATATTAGCCTTCACTTTTATCTTTTTAGGTCTTATTTATCATAATGTCCCTTATTAAACGAAAGTGTTATTTTTGCCCTCGTTTTCAGCCACTTTTGATTTTGTGGCTAATGTTTAATGTAAAAATAACAGATATGGTTAATAAGAAAATTAATGCTGTTGAGTTCCTTACGGCTTTGGTTGTTATTGATGGTCATACATCTTCTTATGGTGTTCGTGCTGATTGTACGCAAGCATTTGTTGATGACGTTTGCCATCGTGCTGTGTATTACAATCATGCACCTTATGAGGTGCGTTTTACTGGTATGTTTTATTTGGATAAGCATAATATCACTTCGCAGCGTCCTTGGTATCCACTTTTTTAAACTTATGTAATTATGGATAAAAAATCAATTTTAGTTATTGTTCTTAAGGTTGCAATTTATGCCCTTGGCTTGATTGCCACCGCTTTCGGTGTTTCGTCTCTGACTAGCTGCGCTTTTCAGCGTTCTTCCGTTGTCGATGGTCGTGCCACCATCGTTACTATCGATACCACTTATATTCAGCATTCAGGTTATTTAAAGACTAAGTAAAAAATGTGCCTTAATCCCATTGTCATAGGTAATCATTCGGTGTATAAGTCACAAGACTTTTCATTTGAACGTTACTCCGTACCTTGTAATAAGTGTGCGGAGTGCCGTTCGTCTGTCCAGACTGAATGGCGTACCCGAATATCTTATGAGATTTCGGCTTTATACCGTAATGGTGGTGTCGCTATATTCCTTACCTTTACTTACTCTGATAAGTGTCTCCCTCACTTTCGACAAGATAATCAGGATATTATTTGCTTTAACCACAATGACGTTAAAAAGTTCCTCAATCGTCTTAAAGTTCTTGCCTATCGTAAATTTGGTGCATCTTCTTATAAGTATTTCTTTACCTGCGAATATGGTAAAAATACCAAACGTCCACATTATCACGGATTGTTTTTTCTTGCTCCAGGTATTTCTTGGTTGGACTTTGCTTTATTGGCAAAGTCTGCTTGGACTTATGGTTATATGTTTCCTAAATACGATGCTCATCGCTCTTGCTTCGTTGATGATAAGTACAATTATTCTGAGATACGCATACGTTCTCTAGTTGGTGGTGCTAAATATGTTTCTAAGTATGTGACAAAGGATTTATCCTTTTATGAACTTCCTGAAGTTGAGTCTTATCTTAATTCTCCTAATGGCTTTAAACTTAAACCTTACTTGCCTAAACATTGGCAAAGCAATTTATTAGGTTTATCCGCTATTGATGAGGTTAATTTAATGGACGATGATTCTGTTAAAGATGTACTTTCTAATGGTGTTCTCAATCCTCTTACGTTTAAATATGAGCCTTTACCTAGGTTCATTATTAACAAACTTTGTTATAAAAACGTTTTTCGAGGTCGTTTTAATGCTGATGGTAAGCGTCTTTACGACCGTGCTTTAACTGGCTTTGGATTTCGTTATTTTAAGTTTGTTTATGCTTCTCGTATCGCTCGCACGCAAGCTAAAGTTATGGAATTATTTTCGCAAATTGATAATGGTACTTTGTCTGTTGATGTTCCATTGCCTACTCACGTTCCTTTGGCTACTGAACATATTTCTATGGCTGTTTCATTTTTTCATCATCTTTGGGCTAATGTTTCCTTAGATGTTTTCGAACATTTTATGATTCAGCAAGATGGCTCTTTAGATGATTTATTCTCCATTGATGCAACTTTTCGTGTATGGCTTCACGCTAAGGACTCTTTGTTTTTAAAGCTTCATCCATCTGTTTTTGCTTGTTCCGCTTCTTATGATGAACCTTTGCTAGGTTCTCAATTTGTTGATACATTTATGTATTTTCATCAACTTCATTATTTGTATATGTATTGCTCCACACTTCAGCGTGTACAAAAGTATAATGATGATTATAAAAGAGAGTGCATTATTTCTGATTTGCGCTCACGTTATATGTTTAATTTCAATAAAAATTTGTGTTAATTATGACTAGATTTCGTAATTTTAAGCCCCTTAAGGCTAATGTCTTGCCGCACAAGATTTATGTGCCCCAAGTTGTTGAGACACCACAAGATGATGGCTCTATTAAAGTTACTCAAAAACTTGTTGATGCTTCATCTTTTTCTCTTCCGTCTCCTCAGCAATATCAACTTAAAAATTTGCAGGCTTCTGGTGTTCCTATTACTTCCATTTCGCCTACTATCTTAGACTCTGTTCCGTCTATGGACTTAGTTTCTAAAGTTGTTGATTCTATTGTTAAACCTCAAAAAAATGACGATTAATTATGGCTATTTTTGATAAAATTTCCGTTGGTGTTAAAACTAAAAAATATACACATCATCTTCCTTTCGATAATAATACCACTATGCAATTTGGTGTTATTCAACCACTTTTCCATCAGTTTCTTAACGCTAATGACCGTCTTTCATCTGATGTTCGTCAGCTTGTGCGTCTTGCTCCTTTGCCTGTACCTACCTTTGGTCGTATGCATCTTGAGAATAATTTTAAGTTTGTGAAGATGTCTGATATTTATCCTGCTTATGAAGCTTATATTTCTCATAAGTATGTGAATACTTCGCATTCTCAGTATATTCCCGTTAAACTTCCTTTCCTTACCCCTTCTCTTCTTTGTCTTTGGCTATTGAAGTACTCTGTTTATACTACTTATAAACGTAATACTGATGGTAATTACGCTATGACCACTTTGCCTGCTGATTATCAAACTTTATCAGGTACTCTTTTTGACCCACATACGGGTAAAACATCATATAATTTGCAAAATTTTTGTACTCCTCAATTTACCACGAATGTTACTCCTGATGGTGCCGACTATATTGTTTATAGTCCTGACGAGCACTATATTTATTGTTTCCGCTTTACTAATGCTGCACGTCGTCTTCGTTCCATTTTGGTTGGTCTTGGTTATTCTTATGACCTTGATGTCAATGATAATTTGGACGCTACACCCTTGTTTGCTTTTTATAAAGCATATTATGATACTTTTGCCCCTTCTCGTGAATCGTCTTGGACGCAAACCGCTTGTTTCCGCTTGATTAATTTCATTTATGATTATAATGCGTCTAATTTTGCTTTTCTTTTTGAAGATTCACTTACTCCTCCTTATACTGATTCTATTCGTAAGAGTGCTTTTCAGTTCTTGGACGATTTGTTAAACTGTTGGTATGTCGAACCTCTTAATTACGTCTCCGCTCATCGTCTTCATACTGGTGATAATTACGCTGCTCAGGCTTATAACCCTAATCAGTTAAATACATCTGATGATTTTTCTGAACCTATTAATTATGATAGTGCTGAACGTTCTTTGCCTTATCTTTCAGAAGTTAATTCTATCGCTTTTCGTCAGGTTCTTAAACTTACTCGTTTTATTACAAAGGACTCCGTTATAGGTCAGAAGGTTTCTACTTGGCTTAAGGCTCATTTTGGTGCTAATGTTGATAGTAGCATTTTCAAAGATGCGACTAATATTGCAACTACACGTGTTAATTGCTCTATTAATGATGTCTTTTCTACTTCAGACACTCTTTCTGAAAGTGGTGGTGAAACTCTTGGTGCTTATGCTGGTAAAGGATTAGGATTTGATAATAGCAGTTTTGATTTCACTGCCCCATCTTTTGGTTATGTTATCTGCCTTTCTTGCATTGTTCCTGATGCAAACTTTTTCCAAGGATATGACCCTACTTTGTCCGCTGTTTCTCCTGACCAACGTCCGAATGCTGATTTGGACGCTTTCGGTTATGAAGCTACACCGCTCGCTTCTATCGCTCCGCTAAATGATATATCTTTATCTCAACGTGCCGTTAAACTCAATAACAAGTCTTTCGGTTTTGTTCCTCGCTATTCGTCTTTTAAGACTCGTAAAGATATTATCAACGGAGATATGTCTCGTCGTGGTTCTATTAATGGTTATGCCCCTTATTATCTTGATAAGATTTTAACCTCTCAACTCGTTGACGCTACAGAGGTTTCTCAGGGTGTTTATACTATTATAGACCGTTCCTCTGCTCTTCCTTTAGCTACTGAAAGTTGGCGTTATACTTGTCGTTTCCCTTGGCTTGGTAATTATAATCGTATTTTCTCCTCTAACAACTATGCGCCTTATTCATTGGTTGAGGATATAGATACGGATAACTATTACACGGAACAAATTATTGACGATTTGTTTATTGTTCAATCTGTATTCGATATGCGTCTCGTTAATTGTCTTAAGCCTATGTCTGAATCTTACGATACGTTCGACGATGACGTAAACGGAGATAATGAACGTATTTCACAAGAAGCTAATTAGTTTTGCTTATGGATTTTAAACAATTAGGTAATGATATTCTCGGCGGCGCTGCTAGCGCCGTCGGGTCTCTTGGTGTCGGTGCTCTTATTAATGGTATTGGTAGTATCTTTTCGCACGAAAAAGCTACTCCAGCCTCTGACTTATTAAGTAATCAGTATGTTAACCTAGGTAAGGTTGGTAACAAAAAGCAGTCTCGTGCTTTGGAGAGCCAAGCCCGCTTGGCTGCTCTTCAGCAATATTATGCCGAAAAGAACAACCAGCAAGATTTACAAAATCAGTTGTTTATGACTCGTTCGGCTGCTGAACTCGAAGCTGCCGGTAAACGCTCTGCCGGTCTTTCGACTGCTGGCGATTTCAACGGTGAGTCTGTTTCTTCTCCTTCCATTTCATCACCTAGCTTACCATCTGCCCCTATGGCTGACGATTCGCCAAGCCTTTTAGATAGCTTGGGATTTATGCGTGATGTTTCCTCTTTGATGTCAACTATTAAACTTAACGACAGCAGTGCACGCAAAAATGACTCTGAAAGTGACCTTAACGAGATAGACCAGTTATCACGATATGATGAAAATCTCGCTCGTCTTGATGGTTTGTTGCAGTCTAACAAGATTTCTCGTGTCGAATATAAGCGACGTAAAAACGACCTTTTGTTTGAGCGTAAATCTCTTCAGGATAGATTAACTAAGGAGCACGAAGAAGCCGAACAAAGTAAGATAGAGACCTCTATCAAAGATAAGCAAAATGAATTTGCCGCTCATCAAAATGAAGCTATTCAGATTGCAAATAATTTGTCTAGGGAACAACTTAAGCAAGCCGAATTTATTACACAACATCAGCTTGAGCGTTATAACCTCGAAATTAAGGAAGCAATGTCTAGAATAGACCTCAACAAGGCTTCTGCGTCTGCTGCTTATTCTTCTGCTGCTCTCAATGCTTCTCAAAAACTTTATACTGAAACACTTCAGAAGTTGGAAGCCGCTAAAGTGCCACATGCTCAAAAACTTGCAAAAGCTATCTATGACGCTGCATCTGCTGACGCTGATATTAAGCGTAATCAAGCTCGTATTACAGAATCACAATTACCAGAAGCAGAGAATAAGAAAAATTATCATAATTCTCTTGGTGGTAAGTTCTTCGATACGCTTACTGAGCCTTTGCGTTTTGTACTATCAGGAGTAAGTGCTATAAAATAAATCTTTGTTTTCTTCGTTATCATTATATGAAGAAAATTATTAAGGTTTGTATTACGATACTTGTTGTATTGTTTACATTATTTGTTTTATTAGATGTAGCTAACGCTATCTATTTAGTGTTTTTCTCTTAACTTTACGTGTGCGCGCGATTTACGTGTGCGCACGTTTTGTTTTTTATCATTTTGTCCGTTAGGCTCAATGTAGATTATGCTGCGGCTTTGCCGCTCCAAGGGGCAGCGGGGAAAGTGTCCCCGCCCTATTAGTCTTCATCCCGTTATCTCTCGAGAGCAAAAGTTTTTCATTCCTCCTAAAAGTCGTTACGGCTAAATATGCGAAAACCTGCGCTTTGGTTCTTTCAAGAGAAAGAACGCCCTCGGCAGAGCCCACGGAGTGAAAATAGCTCCCGTCTCGGAGCACCGAGACTCGGGGTTATAGGGGCGGATAGCCCCTAATAGCCAGTTATAAACAAACCGCTATTTAGCTGGATAGCGGCAGCCCACTTGCCAATATAATGTCAATTGGTACAGACTACTTCCAACACCTATTTCTGAAGGTGCTAATGGCGGAATAAAATTCTAATACTTTTTCCGTCTTAGTTGTTTGTTTTGTAATCTGTGCCTTACGTTTCACGTGAAACTATGTGAAAGTAAATTAATATTTGTTATCATAATGCTGCTTACTAAATGAAAGTAGGTTTTAGCATAAATTTAATCTGCCATTTTTGCGAAATTCAGAGAAAATCCGTACCTTTGCCAAGAAAACGCAAAAAATGAGACGTTTTAATTCATAACAAAAATACAAACAAAAATATATTAGAATGATGAACATAGTTATTTTAGATGGATATGCTTCCAATCCCGGTGACCTCAACTGGGATTTGTTGGAGCAACTGGGCAACGTGACAGTTTACCCAAGAACGAATGATGATGAAAAGATTGAACGTGCCAAGGATGCTGACATCATTTTGATCAACAAGGTTCAGATGGACGCTGAGACTTTGGCACAACTTCCAAAATTAAAATATATCGGCATCCAAGCCACTGGCTACAATGTCGTTGACATCGAGGCTGCAAAGCGTCAAGGTATTGTTGTAACGAATATTCCTGCATATAGCACAGACAGCGTCGCGCAGATGACCTTCGCTTCGATACTTGCCATTACCAACCGAGTTGAACATTATACACAGGAAAACCGCAATGAGCGTTGGGCATACAACAAGGATTTCTGTTATTGGGACACACCTCTCATGGAACTAGCCGGCAAAAACATCGGTATCATGGGACTTGGCAATATTGGTATGAAAGTCGCTACCATCGCACGTGACTTTGGTATGGATGTTTATGCGCTAACTAGCAAGAATGCCAGCGACTTACCAGATTGGATAACAAAGGTTAACAAGGATGGTTTATTGGCTGTTTCTGATATTCTATCCCTTCATAGCCCACTATCAGATGATACCTATCATTTCATCAATGCCGAGAGTTTGGCTAAGATGAAAGCATCTGCTATCTTGATCAATACAGGTCGTGGTCCTTTAGTTGACGAAGATGCTGTAGCTCAAGCACTTCACGATGGTATCATTGGCGCTTACGGTGCTGATGTCATGGCGCAAGAGCCACCATCAAAAGACAATCCACTCTTCAAGGAGAAGAATGCGTTCATTACTCCACATATTGCTTGGGCAACTTTGGAGGCTCGCACACGTCTCAATCGTCAGGTTGCCGCTAATGTCAAAGCGTTCATAGAAGGAAATCCGATTAACGTCGTTAATCCATAATCATATCAGAAAGAAAATTGGATGAAGCAAAAGAGGCTGGACATATTGCACGTCCAGCCTCTTTTTTATATGATGAAGTTGATATTACTTACTCTCCTCCTCTGCCTGCTTGGTCTCAGGTGCGTTAGGACCATAGTAGCCATAGTAAGCCTGGTAGCGGTTGTAGCCCCAGTTTGCCTGAGCCTTCTGTGGGTCAAGCTCCTTAGCCTTGTCAAGGTGCTTGATAGACTCCTGGTAAACGACCTTGCGACCGTTAGGATCCTGCAAGTTAGCAGCCTTTACGTTAAGGCAAGCACCGAGGTATGTCATAACGACAACGTTCTCTGGCTGAACTGCCAAAGCCTCCTTCAAGTACTTGATAGCCTTGTCTGCATCGTTCTCGCTGATGTAATACATACCTAAATCTGCGAGAGCTACGAAATTCTTTGGATTAGCAGAAACTGCTGACTCAAGAAGAGAAAGCTGCTCCTTCTTCATCTTCAAAGAAGAATACATACCATTCAAGTTGTCGAGGATAACCTCATTAGAAGCATCCTGAGCATAAAGACCCTTCAACTTGTCAACGTATGCCAAAGAGTCTGCGTGAGTCTTCAAGCCTTCCTTCATGGTGTAAAGCTTCAAGTTGAGCGCATCTTTCTTCTGAGACTCGTCCTTCATTGCCATGTCGCAATATTTCTCACAACGAGCCATATCCTTTGCCTGGTAAGCATAGCGAGCTGCGAAGAGAGCTACCTGACCGAGATACTCCTTCTCACTCTCCTTTTCCTTAGCCTTGCTATCGAACATAGGAGCGTTTTCTGTATCGAGGAAAGTACCCCAGTACTTCAATACATTCTCTGCCTGGCTCTTCTGAGCAGCATCCTGACCTGCATTGACGAGCTGAATACGAGCACCCCATACACGGTCCTTGTTACCATCATACTTAGGAGCCACCTTACCCTTGGCGTTAGGAAGCTGATCATACTTATAGCACTCCTGAGCAGCGATGAGCGCATTGTAAGCACCCTCGTTCATTGCCTCCATATCCACAGGATCGTTCTTCTTGGTGATTTGGTTCATCTGCTGGATAGACTGCTGGTCGTTGAACTGCTTCATAGCGAGATCTACCAAGTAGTTGTAAGCCTTAGCCTTCTCAGCATCGTTGGCCATAGAACCGAGATTCTGCTCTACCAAGTTCTTAGCGTCAGCAAATGTCTTTGCCTTGAGCACTGCCTTGAGAGCATCGCTGTCACCAGCGAAAGCTGATGTGGCACTGAGTACCATCATAGCTGCAATCATTAATTTTTTCATATCGTCTTGTTTAAAGGTTTATTTTTATTTTATTTCTAACAACGAATCATTTCGTTATATATTATATGAAGGTGGAAGAAAAACGCCCGGTTGGGTACGTTTTCAAGAAAACCTTATAGAATACCCTTGGTGTCTTCTTCGATTTCCTCGCTCTTCTTTGCCCAAGCTGCACGGCTCTCTTCCTCTACTGAGGCTTCAAGCTCGGAACTCATCACCTTACATACGCTAGCGATGACATCGTTCTTCTTGGTCAAGTTGATGAGGCGAACGCCCTGTGTAGCACGACCCATCACACGGCAATCTGCCACGGCGAGACGAATCACGATTCCACTCTGGTTGATAATCATGAGGTCGTTGTCGTCGGTCACGTTCTTGATGGCTACCAGGCGACCAGTCTTATCAGTGACGTTGAGTGTCTTCACACCCTTGGCACCACGGTTGGTTACACGATAATCCAATACCTGTGAGCGCTTGCCATAACCCTGCTCACTGACAACCATTACGTTCTCAGTCTCAGCGTTGTTGACCACAATCATACCAATAACAGCATCGTCGCCCTCATCGAGGCGCATACCACGTACACCTGTTGAGGTACGTCCCATGGTACGAATCTGATTCTCATGGAATCGAACGGCACGACCATTGCGGTTGGCGATAATCAACTCGTTGCAACCATTGGTCAAGCGAACATCTACCACCTCATCGCCCTCTACGATGTTGATGGCGTTCACACCATTAGCACGTGGACGAGAGTATGCCTCCAAGCAAGTCTTCTTCACGGTACCATTCTTGGTAGCGAATACGACATAGTGATTGTTGATGAACTCGGCATCGTTCAAACCACGCAAGCGGAGGAATGCGTTCACCTGGTCATCGCTCTCGATGTTGAGGAGGTTCTGGATGGCACGTCCCTTAGAGTTGCGGTCGCCCTCAGGAATCTCATAGCACTTGAGCCAGTAGCAACGTCCCTTCTTGGTGAAGAAGAGCATCGTCTGGTGCATAGTAGCTGGATAGATGTACTCGGTGAAGTCCTTATCACGGGTACGAGCGCCCTTGGCACCAACACCACCACGAGCCTGCTCACGGAACTCAGACAAAGCGGTACGCTTGATATATCCGAGGTGGCTAACTGTGATAACCACTGGGTCGTTTGGATAGAAGTCCTCTGGGTTGAACTCATGGTCGTCAGGCTTAATCATGGTACGACGGTCGTCACCATACTTCTCCTTCACCTCATTGAGTTCATCCTTCATCACCTTCTTGCAAAGCTCAGGGTCGTTCAATATCTGATTCAAGTAGTCGATGGTCTTCATCAACTCGTTAAATTCATTGTGCAACTGCTCCAGACGCAGACCTGTCAACTGTGACAAGCGCATATCCACGATGGCCTTGCTCTGAATCTCATCGAGTTCGAAACGCTTCTCCAAGTTACGTTGAGCGTCGGATGGAGTCTTGCTGGCACGAATGATATGTACCACCTCGTCGATGTTATCGCAAGCGATGATCAAGCCTTCGAGGATGTGGGCACGCTCCTGCGCCTTCTTCAAGTCAAACTGTGTACGACGGATAGTAACATCATGACGATGCTCCACGAAGTACTTCACGCACTCCTTCAAGGAGAGCAAGCGAGGACGACCATTCACCAAGGCGATGCAGTTGACAGAGAAAGAACTCTGCAATGCAGTCATCTTGAAGAGCTTGTTCAAGAGCACATTGGCATTGGCATCACGCTTCACATCCACTACGATACGCATACCCTGGCGACCAGACTCATCGTTCACATTGGCAATGCCATCTACCTTGCCTTCCTTGGCGAGGTCGGCTATAGCCATGACGAGCTGCTCCTTGTTGACACCGTAAGGAATCTCTGTGATGACAATCTTGTCGTGAGCATCCCCACTCTCGATCTCGGCAGTAGCACGTACCACGATACGACCACGACCGGTCTCGTAAGCGTCCTTCACACCCTGGATACCATAGATGGTAGCACCTGTAGGGAAGTCTGGAGCCGGAATATATTTCATCAAGCCATCGGTGTCGATGTCAGGATTGTCGATGTAAGCACAGCAGCCATCGATGACCTCACGCAAGTTGTGGGTAGGAATATTGGTAGCCATACCCACGGCGATACCGTTACCACCATTCACCAAGAGGTTAGGAATCTTGGTAGGCATCACGGAAGGTTCCTGGAGGGTGTCATCGAAGTTGTTCATCATATCGACGGTTTCCTTGTCCAAGTCGTCCATGATGTGCTCACCCATCTTAGAGAGGCGGCACTCAGTATAACGCATGGCAGCAGGAGAGTCGCCATCGACAGAACCGAAGTTACCTTGTCCATCAATCAATGTGTAACGCATGTTCCACTCCTGTCCCATGCGCACGAGGGCACCATAGACAGAGGAGTCGCCGTGTGGGTGATACTTACCGAGTACCTCACCTACTACGCGCGCACATTTCTTATAAGGTTTGTCACTGGTGTTTCCAATACCGAGCATACCATAGAGAATACGGCGGTGCACAGGCTTGAAACCATCACGTACATCTGGGAGGGCACGAGCCACAATCACCGACATGGAATAGTCGATGTAGGATGACTTCATCTCCTCCTCGATGTTGATTTTCATGATTCTATCATGATCAAGTGTTTGATTTTCGTCCATTTATTATGAATGTTATTATTTAAGTTTCCAAATTCTATCCCGATGCATGCCATTGCTTTCAACTCACCTTTTTCGAGCGAAAATCGCCGAAAAGGGCATTTATTTGCGTTCTAAGCGATTTTGGCATATCGGAATCACCGACAAAGGTACAACTATTTTTTCTAACAATATGCTTTCTGAGGCAAAAAATGCGCCATTTTAGCGTTTTTTGTGTTTTGCTGCCTCCTGAAAAAGTTGGCATAAGTTTTGCTGATTGCAATAATTGTTGTACTTTTGCAACGAAAAAGCCGGAAACGGCACCTTTTTAATTCAAGTAGTAACAAGCATATTAACAAAGACATCATAAGCATGAAAATCCAGAGAAAAATAGGACGCACCACCTTCGTAGATGGTTTCTCCTTCCCTGACGAAGTAGATGACGATGACTTTTTCATGAACGAGAATGAAGCCAAAGCGCATTCGTCCTCTTCGACATCGTCTGCACAAAAGAAAGGGACCACTACCAACGGACAGTTGCGTAACAACAACAAGACTCCTATCCTCGACCACTTCAGCACCGACTTGACTCAAGCCGCAAGGGAAGGAAAGTTGGACCCAGTAGTGGGCAGAGAGAAAGAAATACAGCGTGTGCTCGAAATCATCGGCCGTCGCAAGAAGAACAACCCAATCCTCATCGGCGAACCGGGAGTGGGCAAAAGTGCCATTGCTGAGGGACTGGCTCAACTCATTGTAAAACAGCAGACTTCACCAGCTCTGTTCAACAAAAAGGTTGTCAACCTAGACCTCACCTCCATCGTAGCTGGCACCAAGTTTCGTGGACAGTTTGAGGAGCGCATCAAAGGACTCATCACTGAACTGGAGAACAATCCTGACATTATTATATTTATAGATGAGATTCACACTCTTATCGGTGCCGGAAGTGGCAGTGGCACGATGGATGCCGCCAACATTCTGAAACCAGCCTTGGCTCGTGGCACAGTACAATGTATCGGCGCCACAACTCTCAAGGAGTATCGCAACAGCATCGAGAAAGATGGTGCCTTGGAGCGTAGATTCCAAAAAGTCATCGTGGAGCCAACGACTCCTGAGCAGACACTACAAATCCTCAGAAATATCAAGGACAGATACGAGGAGCACCATGGTGTCAGCTATAGTGACGAGGCATTGCAAGCATGTGTCAAATTGACGGCTCGATACATTACTGACCGATTCTTCCCAGACAAGGCTATCGATGTCATCGACGAAGTGGGCTCTCATCTTCGACTCACCAATGTGGAAGTGCCAGACAGCATTCTCGAGTTGCAGGAGGAAATCGAGTTGATCGCCGAAAAGAAGCACGAGGCTGTCAAAAACCAGAATTTCGAGTTGGCAGCTAGCTTCCGTGACAAGGGACTCGCCTTGGAACGCCAGTTGGAAGACTATCGAAAGTCTTGGCAAAAATCCGAGAATGAGGACCGCATCCCTGTGACAGAAGCCAATGTGGCAGACGTTGTCAGTCGTATGTCAGGTGTACCTGTACAGAGAATGGCAGAACAGGAAGGCGAGCGACTGAAGAATATGGCAGCAACCTTGAAAAAAGAGGTTATCGCCCAAGACGAGGCCATAGAGAAGATGGTGAAAGCCATCCAGCGTAATCGTGTGGGACTTCGCGACCCTAACCATCCAATAGGTGCCTTCATGTTCTTGGGTCCTACGGGAGTCGGCAAGACCTATCTCGCCAAGAAGCTGGCAGAAGAGATGTTCGGTTCCAGCGATGCCATGATTCGTGTGGACATGAGTGAGTACTCAGAGAGTTTCAATACCTCTCGCCTGCTCGGAGCGCCTCCGGGATATGTAGGCTACGAGGAAGGTGGACAGTTGACCGAGAAAGTTCGTCGCAAACCATACTCCATCATCTTGCTCGATGAGATTGAGAAAGCGCATGACAAGGTATATAACATGCTCTTGCAAGTATTGGACGAAGGTAGATTGACCGATGGAAACGGAAGATTGATAGACTTCCGCAACACTGTCATCATCATGACATCCAATGCAGGAACCCGTCAGTTGAAGGAGTTCGGAAGCGGCATCGGTTTCAACGCCGGCGGCATCAATGGAGCTATGATGAACGAGAAGGACAAGGAGTATGCACGCAGCATCATACAAAAGAACCTGAGCAAGCAGTTCTCGCCTGAGTTCTTGAACCGTCTCGATGAAATCATCACATTCGACCAGTTGAATCTCGATGCCATCAAGCAAATCATCGACATTGAGCTTCGTGGTCTCTTCAAGCGTGTGAACGAGATGGGTTACAAGATTCAAATCTCCGACAAGGCAAAGGAGTTGGTGGCAACCAAGGGTTACGACGTTCAGTTTGGTGCCCGTCCACTGAAGAGAGCTATCCAAACCTACATAGAGGATGGCGTCTGCGAGTTGATACTGGGTGGCACACTCCACAAGGGTGACACCATCAACATCGGCAAGAATCCAAACAAGGAGGAATTGACATTCAAGGCTGTAAGCCACGAGGAATAGAAATTAAACTTTCGCATATACTAGAAGTTAACTAGCGAATGTTCAGTAAATAACAAAAATAAAGGAAGAGGATTTTCACCCTCTTCCTTTTTTTTGTTTTTGTCGAATCAACATTGCGTTGTTGGTTCGTTTTACATCTTATCTTTTACTTTTATATGAAGCCTTTCACTATTACAAGATAGTCTTGACAGCCTCAAGCATACCCTTCTCCTGGATGAGGTCGAGGTCCTTCTTAACCAACTCTGTCAAGCCAGGAACAGTCTCGTTCAAGTTCTCATGCCAGATGTAGTCGAAGCCGAGTACGCCCT
>ERZ1026866.650-NODE-650-length-20112-cov-12.511093_pt1 | contig 20112 bp, 18 predicted proteins | sample MGYA00380163_ERZ1026866 | MGnify/ENA primary metagenome ERZ1026866 (study PRJEB33269, sample SAMEA4719799) | human gut metagenome | biome: human-associated habitat; feature: organic feature; material: feces | place: Cameroon | collected 2013-10 ...
GCTTCCTGGATGTACTCGGTGGTCATGATCTTTTTGATGGTGCCCTCCACATCCAGGCGGCGGGTGTTGTGGCTGGTATAATCTTCATCGGCCTGGGTGTGAACCTGACCCTTGATGAAGTATTTGTCATAGTTCAGGTCGCGGTTATCGGCGGCAACGCGGTAATAGTTGCCCATATCCTCGCTGCGCATCCGCTCTTCCTTGGTCATCAGGGTCTCATACAGCTTTTCACCGTGGCGGGTACCAATCACACGGGTGCCGGTATCACCAAACAGCTGCTGCACGGCTTTGGCCAGATCGCCAATGGTGGAAGCATCGGACTTCTGGATGAACAGATCGCCCGGATTGGCGTGCTCAAAGGCGAACATGACAAGGTCAACGGCCTCGTCCAGGTTCATCAAAAAGCGGGTCATGTTGGGATCGGTGATGGTAATGGGGTTGCCGGCCTTGATCTGCTCCACAAACAGCGGGATCACGCTGCCGCGGCTGCACATCACGTTGCCGTAACGGGTGCAGCAGATGACCGGGCCGCCGCGCTGTGCGCTGACACGCGCGTTGGCAGTGATAACATGCTCCATCATGGCCTTGGAGATGCCCATGGCATTGATGGGGTAAGCGGCTTTATCGGTAGAAAGGCAGACCACGCGCTCCACGCCTGCTTCAATGGCGGCATGCAGCATGTTGTCGGTGCCCTCAATGTTGGTGCGCACGGCCTCCATGGGGAAAAACTCGCAGGAAGGAACCTGCTTGAGCGCAGCGGCATGGAAGATAAAGTTGACGCCGGGCATCACATCGCGCAGGCTCTGGATGTTGCGCACATCGCCGATGTAGAACTTGACTTTATTGTAATAGTCAGGATAGTTGGCCTGCAGCTCATGGCGCATGTCGTCCTGCTTTTTCTCGTCACGGCTGAAAATGCGGATCTCGCCGATATCAGTCGTCAAAAAATGCTTGAGCACGGTGTGGCCAAAGCTGCCGGTGCCGCCGGTGATCAACAAGGTTTTATCTTTGAAAATGGTATTTGCCATGGTTTCCTCCTGTCAGGGGACGAACTTTTGGTGGTAGGCGCAGCAGCGTCGGGCATCTTCCAATGCCCATAAAGCCAACACTTCCCCTATATACAACTAATTCTAGCATAAAAGTTACAGCTTGAAAAGGGTCTGACCTTGGAAAATGCTGTTTTTTGTGGTACAATACCCCCAGTGCAACCATTATACAATAAAGGAGAATCAGATTTTATGCGCGCCTATGAACGTTTGCTGAATTACGTTAAGGTGTATACCACCTCGGACCCCGTAAGCGATACCCACCCCACCACCGCCCGCCAGTTTGACCTGGCCTGCATGCTGGTCAAGGAGCTGCAGGACCTTGGCCTTGCGGATGCCCATGTGGATGAGCACTGCTATGTTTACGCCACGTTGCCCGCCACCCCCGGCCACGAAGCTGCTAAGGGCCTTGGATTTATTGCCCATATGGATACTTCCCCCGATGCACCGGGCGAGAATGTGAAGCCCCAGATCCATGAAAATTATGACGGCGGCGATGTTGTCCTGCCCGGTACCGGCGCAGTGCTCAGCACCAGGCAGTTCCCATTCCTGGCAAAGCTCAAGGGCCAAACCCTGATCACCACCGATGGCACCACCCTGCTGGGTGCGGACGACAAAGCCGGTGTGGCCGAGATTATGACCATGCTGGAGATCCTGCAGAAAGAAAACCGCCCCCACGGCAAGATCTGCGTGGGCTTTACCCCCGATGAGGAGGTTGGCCAGGGTGCTGACCTGTTTGATGTGGAGCATTTTGGCGCAGCCTATGCCTACACGGTGGACGGCGACGAAGCGGGCGAAATCAGCTATGAAAACTTTAATGCTGCCGCTGCTTTTGTCACGGTGCATGGCTTCTCGGTCCATCCGGGCAGCGCAAAGAACGCCATGAAGAATGCGCAGAACATTGCCATTGAGTTCCACAACGCCCTGCCGTATTACGACCGCCCCGAATACACTGAGGACCGCGAGGGGTTCTATCATCTGTGCAGCATGGAAGGCGATGTGACCGGCGCCAAGCTGGGCTACATTGTGCGTGACCACAGTGCCGAAAGCTTTGCTGCCCGCAAGGAGACCATGCGCCACATTGCCAAGCTGCTGAACGAAAAGTATGGCGAAGGCACCGTGGAGCTGGAGCTGAAGGACAGCTATTTCAGCATGCTGGAAAAGATCAAGCCGCATTTCCATCTGGTGGAAAATGCCCGCGCCGCCATCCGCAAGGCTGGCCTGGAGCCGCTGGAAACGCCTATCCGCGGCGGCACGGACGGTGCGACCCTGTCTTACATGGGCCTGCCCTGCCCGAACCTTGGCACCGGCGGCTTCAACTACCATGGCCCGTGCGAGGGTATCACGGTAGAATCCATGGACAAGGCAACCGAGATCCTGCTGAACCTGGCCGATATCTACAAGGATGTCCAGTAACCAGTTTTAATTAAAATAATAAATAATAATGAATAAAGAATAATGTCGGTGCACCGCCCACGGCGGTGCGAATAAAATAGGTTGGCTGCTTTGGTCGAAATGCTTCTTGCCGGAGTGACTGACTTGATTAAAATGTGACGCCGCGGGCGGCACACAACCATTATTCATTATTCTTTATTCTTTTTTAATTAAATAGAAAAATAGCGCCCGACGGTTTAAGCGTACCTGTCGGGCGCTGTTTGTTTATTTATCCGGTTCACAGTCCAGAATGGAGGGGATATTGGCCCATTTATCCGGTTCGGCCTCGTAACGTTCATGCAGCCAGGCAACGGCGGCATCGAGCCCCTCCTGATTGCCGGGGAACTCTGCCATCTCCTGCTTTTCATCGGCGGTGTGTTCCAAGCTCCATGGGCCGGGCCAGATGGTGGCGGTCAGGTATTCGATCTTCCGCTTGCCGCTTTCATCGGCGGGGTCAGCTTTTTTGGCGGGGGCTACCAGATAGCGCATGCCGCCCTGTGCGCCGGAGTACGGGTTGCCGCAGTGGAACCAATGGTAGATGGGCAGGCAGTCCAGCATAAAATCTCCTCACTTTCAGGTTTTGCTGCGGTTCAGTTCCGCGCGCAGTTGGATCAGGCGGGCAATATCTTCCTTATCGGCCTGGGTCAGTTGGCCTTTCAGGTTCTGGTAGGCGGCAATGGGTTCGTCCTGAATCAAAGTGTCCAGTTCCGCCCCGGCAGGGGAGCCCTGCCACCCGGCCAGGTAGCCGGGGGCAACGCCAAGGCAGGCGGCAATGCTTTCCAGCTTATCCAGCGGAATATTGGTTACAATGCCGGTCTCGTATTTATAAACCGCTTGTTTGGTCACATGCACCTGTTCGGCCAGCTGCTCCTGTGTCAGCCCTTTGGCGGTGCGTGCTTCGCGGATGCGTTCCCCAATGGTCATGCGGATCACCTCCCAAAAAGTATAGCAAAAAAACTGTGGGTTTACAAGATGATAAAAATAACTTGACAAGTTACAGCAAGGATGCTATCCTGTGAGTAACCTGATAAGTTTCAAGAAGGAATGTTCTCTTTCGGCTGCAAAACAGGCAAAGACAGAGAAAACAACAGCAAAGCGGCGGCAGCAGGGCTGCTTTTATTTGAAACGCAAGTAACTTATCAGGTTTCAATTGAATCATAAGGAGGAATGGAATGAACCACGAAATTGAACTGGAAGGATATTACCCTAAAATTCTTGGCAGCCCCATGCGCATGCTGTGCCTTGGCACCAAAGCCAGCTATGGCATGGAGGTTCTGCATTTCCAGCGCGGCACCGGGTGGGACGGCCTTGCGCTGGATGTCACGTTTACCCCGGACCCCCAGGCGGAGGGGGCAACGGTGCTGGCAGATGCAGGGGACACCGTGGCGGTGCCGCCCACTGCCACAGCGCAGGCAACCAACAGCGGCAGCGTTACGGTGCGCGGCGTGCGGGATGGCGTGCAGTGCATCAGCTGCAACATCCCATACCTGGTGCTGAACCACGCCCCGGTGCCCGGCCAGCAGACCGACCCGGCGGAAAGTGTGTGGAAACAGTATGCCGATAAGCTGATCCCCGCAGGCGGCAGTACCGGGCAGGTGCTGGCCAAGGCGTCCGCGCAGGATATGGACCTGTACTGGGCCGACGGCACCACCACCCAAACCGAAACCACGCCCCACATGCTGACCAACGCGGGCCGCAGCAAAAAGAAAGCCATTGTATCGTTTGTGGATGACGACTGCCGCAGCGAAGCGTACACCGTGCTGTTCCCGCTGGTGCAGGAGCTTGGTATGCCCTATACCGTGGCCTGCCCGGCGGGGCTTATGGGCAAAACCGGCCGCATGACGGTGGAACAACTGCAGGAAATGGCGCGCAGCGGCGTGACGGTGGCATGCCATACGATGACCGAAACCGATATGGAGCAGGATACCCCCGAAACGCTGGAAGCCACCCTGCAGCAGTTTGAAGCAGAGATGCGCCGCTGGGGCATCCGCGGGGTGCGCAGCTATGCCTATGTGAACGGGCGCTATAAGGCGGACTGCCTGAACACCGTAAAAAAGCATTTTGACCTGGGCCTTACGGTGGAAAAAGGCATCAACCAGATCCCGTATGAAAGCTGCCGCATGAAGCGTGTGGAAGTGTTCCCAAAGAACAAAAGCTACACGCTGGAGGATGTAAAAGCGTGGGTAGACAAAGCCGTGCAGGATGGCGGCTGGCTGATTTTGATGACCCACGCATGGTACACGACCTTTGATGCAGCACAGCTCAAAGAGCTGGTGGGTTATATCCGGGCCAGCGGTGCGGAGCTGATGGACCTGTACGATGCACTGGACGCCACCGGCAACGTGGTGGAAGCGGGCGACTACCAAAAGCCGGGCGCGGATGCAGCGGAACCGTTTTTTGTGGTGGATGCGGATGGCCGCGCCTGGACCAACGCGCTGGAGAACTTACGCCCGGCAGATGGCATCACCAATGTGGGGGCAGCCCTGCAAAGTGGATATGTGATCTCCACCGCCACCGGCAAGGCAATCAAAACATCGGATACCGGGTTCCGGGTCACCCAGCCGGTGGATGTGACAGGCGCGGCCCAGGTGTTGGTAACGGCCTGGGCGTATACGGGCTTTGCGCTCTATTCTTTCTTTGATGCCGCGGGTACCTGCATTGCCGTAAAAGCGGCCGATGCCGATTATGCTGCGGGCGGCAATACCCTGACCCGGCAGGCAGTGGCCGTGCCGCAGGGGGCAGCCACTTTGATCGTGGCGGGCAATTTGTACCAGGCGCTGCCCGCCGTCAGGCTGGTCAGCGCGGCGAACCTGGTGCAGCAGGTAAAAAGCATGACGGTTGCCTGGCACGCCAACTATGTGCTCAAAATTTCCGGCTCGACCGTCAACTATGCAAGCGAGAATCGGCGCATCAGCGAAAAAGTTGCCGCTGCGGCAGGGGATACCTACCGCCTGAACTGCTCGGCCAACTGGAACAACGCGCTGTATGTGATCTATGCGGCAGACAACAGCGTGCTGGCCTGCCGCCAGGCCCCCAACAATGCCGATGGTGAGGTACTGACCGACTTTGCGGTGACAATGCCGGAAAACACTGCCTATTTCCGCGTGGCAGCAAACCTGGAAATCCAGCCGGAATCCTACGCGGTGGCCCAATACACCACCCGCATTGCGGCCAAAGCCCCGGTGCTTACGGTTGCGGCGGTGCGCACCCTGCTGGATATTTTGCGGGCGGGGACCTATACCCAAAGCCAGCAAAGCGACATCCAGAATCTGGAAAATGCACTGCTGAAGTCATAGACTGACAATACAGCGCAGTTTTTCAACAAAAAATCCAAAGGCTGTTGAATAAAAAGAAAAAGCGCAGAACCACTTTTGGTTCTGCGCTTTTTTGGAGCGGGATACGAGTCTCGAACTCGCCACCTACTGCTTGGGAAGCAGTCACTCTACCGGATGAGCTAATCCCGCATCGGTAGCTTTTATTATACTTCCCAAGTTCCGGTTTGTCAAGCCCCGGTCAAAGGTATCAGCCGTCAACGGATTCAATCGCGCCAACGGGGCAGGTCTGCATGGCATCGGTGGCGGCGGCTTCATCGGGGCCGGTTACATCGGCAGGGGCAGCGGCTGCGGTGCCGCCGTCCGTCATGGTAAAAACTTCGGGGCAGGTGCTCACGCACAAACCGCAGCCGATGCAGTCGGCATTTACATGGAACTTCATGGGCAGTCATCCTTTCACGATGTGTTACCAACAGTATGCCCAATCAGCGGCAATCAATCCATGCTTTCTGCGTTTTCTGCGGCGGCTTCCCCGGCGGCATAGGTTTCGTTGGTGTGGCCTGCAAAGGGGTAGGTACGGGTTTCGGTGGCGGTAATGCTGGTTACGCCGAACCAGCGGGCGCGGCCCAAAGCGAGGGAATCCTCACCGTTTTCGCGGATATCCGGCAGGCCGTATGCGCCGCACCATTTGGTGTAGGGTTCGATACCATAGCTGATAATGTTAGCCGCGGCGGGCTCATCCAGCTCGCTGATCTCCTGCCGCAGCGTCTGGGTGCGCACATGGTCCATCATCCAGTAGCTGGCAATGTCATACCCGGCTTCCAGCATGTGGATGCCGCAGACGATCCCCACGCAGGCGCTCAGGCAGGCAAGGCCCCGGCGGAACGCTTTGCTGTTCAGCTGTACCAGGCAGGCGGCGCAGGCGGCAGCCAGCAGAGCAAATACACCGTGGGTGGAGCGGGGATAGTAGTCATGGCTGCCGATCATGGCAAAGTTTGCCCCCAGCGCCCCGGCCAGCAGAATCAGCGGCCACAGCAGGTCAGCTTTTACAGCATCCTGCCGGGCAAAGCAGAGCAGCAAAAACAAAACCGCAAAGGCAAACAGCAGGGGCAGGGCATAGTCTTTGAGCATATTCAGGCAGGCAAAAAAGCGCATGGCGTACCGGGTCAGCAGACTGTCGTAATCGCTGAAGCCGCTGGCACGGTTAAAGTTGCCGCGCGCGGTGATGAGCAAAGCAAACCCAACCAGCGCCCCCGCCAACCCGGTCAGCATCCAGGCGGGCAGCCTGCGCTCCCGCTTGAACACAACAGCGCCGGCCAGCACCAAACAAACCAGCATTCCGGCGCTGGTATTCTCGCTTAACCAACCAGCCAGCAGCCCGGCCAACGCCATGCCGGCCGCCATGCGCGCCGTACTGGCAAACGGCTGCTGCAAATAATACCGCCAGGGCAGCAAAAAGGCGCAGCATCCCACTGTGGCCCACAGGTAGTTGCAGGCGCCGCACATCCACAAATTGGTCTGGCCAAATACAGGGCTGATCTCCCACAGCGCGGCATAAATCAGGGCCAAAGCCAGCCAGTCCGCTTTTTGGCTGCGCCGCCCAACGGCCAGCTTGTACAAAACCAGGCCCAGCGCCATAAACATCCCAGCATTGCACACATTAAACAGAAGCTTGGGAAACATGGTAAACCCCTGGGCAAAAAATTTGACGATGACCCGGCCGCTCCATTCGTGATAGTGGAACACCAGGCTGGAAATCAACTGTAGCAGGCTATGCAGCCGTTCGCCGGTATCAAAGGCATAAGCGAAAGTGTAATCATCGGCCAGGTAGGGCGTTAAGCAGTTCAGCAGCAGCATCCAGCAGAACACCAGCCCGGCCACCAGCCGGAACATGCGGCTGCTGAGGGGCTTTTTTGTTTGTGCCATGGGCAACCTCCAAAACAAAAACGGGCCCCCTGCCGAACAGGGGAGCCCGTAAGATCAACATTATCTTTATTATATCGGTTGTGCTGCCAAAGTGCAAGGTCAGTCCTTTTTGTTGCGGGCGATGCCTGCAACAACGCCGGAAAGCGCCAGCAGCGCCAGCAGGTTGGGAACCGCCATCAGACCGTTAAAGAAGTCCGCCAGCGCCCAAACCAGATCCACTTTCAGGGAAGAACCGATCAGGATGAACAGCACAACGATCAGGCTGTACACCTTGGTATACTTGGAGCCGAACAGAGAGTTGAAGTTGACCTGGCCGAAGAAGTACCAGCCCAAAATGGTGGAGAACGCAAAGAACAGCATGCAGATGGCAATGAACACCTTGCCGAAGGAACCAAACGTCAGGCTGAATGCGGCCTGGGTCAGGGCGGTGCCGGTCATGCCTTCGGGAATCAGGCCGGAGGTGATCAGTACCAGGGCAGTCAGAGTCAGGATGACAAAGGTATCAATGAATACGCCGATGATGGCCAGCGCACCCTGGTCCTGCGGCTGCTTGACCTTGGCCAGTGCGTGGGCGTGCGGGGTGGAGCCAAGGCCGGCTTCGTTGGAGAACAGGCCGCGGGCAACGCCGTAACGCATGGCCTGCTGCACGGTAACGCCAGCCACGCCGCCGGCAATGGCCTGCGGCTGGAAAGCCAGAGTGAAGATCTGAACAAATGCGTTGGGAATGGCGGATGCGTTCATGACCAGGATGATGACGCAGCCGATAATGTAAAACAGCGCCATGATGGGAACCAGCTTTTCGGTAACAGCGGCAATGCGCTTAACACCGCCCAAAAAGATAAAAGCTGCCAACAGGGCAATCACAACACCAACCACCACGCGGTTGACGCCGAACGCATTGTGGAACGCATCACCAATGGAGTTGGACTGCACCATGTTGCCCATAAAGCCAAGGGCAAGGATCAAAGCAACGGAGAAGAAAGTGGCCAGGAACTTGCCAAACTTGCCCTTGAATGCCGCGCGGATGTAATACGCCGGGCCGCCGGTCACCTGGCCGTCCACCGTGGTGCGGTAGGTCTGGGCCAGAACAGCTTCGGCGTAAATGGTAGCCATGCCGAAAAAGGCGGAAACCCAGGTCCAGAACAATGCGCCGGGGCCGCCGCTGACCAGGGCGGTGGCGCAGCCGGTAATGTTGCCGGTGCCAACCTGTGCGGCAATGGCGGTGGCCAATGCCTGGAAAGAGCTCATGCCGTCTTTATCAGCTGCCTTGCCGTGCAGGCTGAAACCTTTGAACAAGTGACGCACGCCGTCTGCAAAGCTGCTCAACTGAACAAAGTGCAGCTTGATAGTAAAGAAGATGCCGGTGCCCACCAGCAGGAACAGCAACAGATAATTCCACAAAATGTCGCTGGCCTGCTCTACGATCTGCGTAAATGCTGCCATGATTAAAATTCCCCCTATACAATATCCCATATCTTACACATCCGGCAGCGCCCGGTATGGGCAGCTGCCGCGAAGCGACCTAATAACAATACCATGCCCGCTGAATAAAGTCAAGTGTATTTATACCGAAAACACTCTGACATGATAAAGTGTGACTTTTCCTGGAACATGACGCAGAAATTGAGAAAACAAAAAACGATTCGCAAATTTGAGAAAACGCCGGGACAGAACGCCGGAAAATCCGTCCGCGTTGGGGGAAACACAGGAAAAGAAAAATCTTGGGCCGTATTTTGCTTTTGTAAGCACAGGAAGCAAAAAAAGCCCCGGCAGGGGCGGCAAAACCGCACCCCACCGGGGCAGAAAGTTAAAATGCAGGAAATCAGGATTCAGAGGATTGCTCTTGGGGCAGGTTCTTTTTCAGCAGGCTCAGGATCAACCCGCCCAGAATGCTGCCAACGGCCAAAGCAACGCAGTACATCGGGGCGTTGGTGGCAACGGGGAACACGAAGATGCCGCCGTGGGGGGCGCGCAGGCCGCAGTGGAACGCCATGGAAAGCGCACCGGCGGTGGCTGCACCAATGGCGCAGCTGGGGATAACATGCAGCGGGTCAGAAGCTGCATAGGGGATAGCGCCCTCAGTAACAAAGCAGAGACCCATTACATAGTTGATCACACCGTTGCGGCGCTCGTCCGGGGTCCACTTTTTGGGGAAGAAGGTGGTGGACAATGCAATGGCAATCGGGGGAACCATGCCGCCGACCATAACGGAAGCCATGACCTCATAGTTGCCGGAAGCAAGGGCTGCAGTGCCGAACAGGTAACCAGCTTTGTTGAAGGGGCCGCCCATATCAATGCTCATCATAACAGCAGAGACAGCGCCCAGCAGGATGGCAGAGGTGCCGCCCAGGGAGTTCAGCCAGTTGGTGATAAAATCGTTGATGATGCCCATGACCGGGTTGATGCCGCACATGAACACGCCCATCACAAACACACCGCCCAGCGGGTAGATCAGCATGGGGCGCAGGCCGCTGACGCTTTTTGGGAGCTTTTCGGTGATCTTTTTCAGGAAAAGGACTACATAACCGGCCACAAAGCCAGCCAGCAAGGCAGCCAGGAAACCACCGGAAACGCCATCCACCTGGCCGTTCAGCAGGCCGGTAAAGTTAGTACCGTTCATAGCCAGAACACCGCCGGCAAAGCCGACAGCCAAAGCGGGTTCACCGGCAATGGAAATGGCAACGTAAGAAGCCAGGATGGGCAGCATGTAGTTGAATACAGCGGAGCCGACCGTCTTAAAGAATGCGGCAGCCGGGGTGTTCATGCCAAAGTTGGCGGGGTCAATGCTGTAATCATCCAGCAGGTAAGCAATGGCAATCATGATGCCGCCGCCCACAACAAAGGGGATCATGTGGGAGATGCCGTACATCAGGTGCTTGTACAGGGTGTGGCCAAGGCTGTCCTTTGCGGTGCCGTTCTGATTCTGTTCCAGCAGGTTTTTGTCGGATGCATGCACGGCGGAATGGTACACTGGAACTTTGCCGTCCACAACGTTCTGCAGCAACTGCTCGGGCTTGTGGATGCCGTCATCTACATGGGCAAACATCACCGGCTTGCCATCAAAACGGGAAGTTTCCACATTTTTGTCGGCGGCCACAATAATGCCATCGCAGGCGGCAATCTCGTCAGCGGTCAGCACATTCTTGGGGCCGTCGGAACCGTTGGTTTCCACCTTGCAGGGGATGTTCAGCTTCTCGGCAGCCTTGTTCAGTGCTTCGGCGGCCATGTAGGTGTGGGCAATGCCGTTGGGGCAGGCGGTAACGGCCAGCACACGATAGGTGGTGGGCAGTTCTTCCTGGGTAAAGCTTTCGCTGTCGAACTGGGCTTCCTCCTGAGCGTCAATCACATCCAGGAATTCTTTGGGCGTTTTGGCGGCGCGCAGTTTTTCTACAAAGTCCTCGTTCATCAGCATCTGCATCAGGCGGGCCAGCATATCAATGTGCAGACTGCCGTTTTCCGGTGCGGCAATCATAAACAGCAGATCGGTCTTGCCGTCATCGTCAGCATTGTACTGCGCGGGAGTCTTCAGGCGCAGGGCAGCCAGGCTGGGGCGGGTCACGCAGGCGGCGCGTGCATGCGGCACCGTAATGCCGTTATCCACATAGGTGGAAGCCTCCGCTTCACGCGCATAAATGGCAGCTTTGTACGCGGCTTTGTCGGTCAGGTTGCCGTGGGTGGCCTGCAGCTCTACCAGTTCGTCAATGATCTGTGCCTGGTCGGCCGCAGTGGAATCCAGCGCAATGGACCGGATGTTGAATAGTTCCGTGATGCGCATCTTTCCTTCTCCTTCTACATGTTTTGCATTCACTGGGGTGGTTTTAAAAACAAAGAAATAGACTGAATTTTCGACTTTTCAGATCAGTCTGAATCATTCAATGGTTTTCAGCAGGGCGTCAATATCGCGGCGCTCGGCAAGGCCCAGGCTGAATGCCGTTGCGCTGCCGCAGGCGGTGCCAAGGCGCAGCGCGTAAGAGTAGCTCCCGCTTTGCAGGTAACCGGCAATAAAACCGGCTACCATGCTGTCCCCAGCGCCAACGCTGTTTACCACTTTGCCTTTTGGGGTGCCAATGCGGTGCACCGCACCGGTTTCATCCAGCAGCAGGGCACCATCGCCCGCCATGCTTACCAATACGTTGCGTGCACCGCGCCGCTGCAGCTCCCTGGCTGCCTCGGTGATCTCTTCATCGCTTTTCAGCTCTTTGCCGAAAATCTCGCCCAGCTCATGGTTGTTGGGCTTGATCAAAAACGGGTGATAGGGCAGCACTTTTACCAAAAGGTCGCGGGTGGCATCCACCACAAAGCGGATGCCGCGGCCATCCAGCCGAGCTAGAATCTGCTGATAAACATCCTGCGGCATGCTGGAAGGAATGCTGCCGGCAAGTACCAGAATGTCACCCTCGCCCAGTTCTTCCAGATTGTCCCACAAGGCCTGCATGGCTTCGGGGGTAATGTTCGGGCCGGAACCGTTGATCTCGGTCTCTTGTGCGCCCTTTACCTTAACGTTGATTCGGGTCATGCCGTCCGGCAGGCGGATGAAGCGGGTTTTCAGGCCGGAAAGCTGCAAGCCGCGCTCCAGCCAGGCACCAGTTTCGCCAGCTGTAAAGCCAAGGGCGATGCTTTCGCACCCAAGCTCCCGCAAAACGCCGGAAACATTGATGCCCTTGCCGCCAAACTGGCAGGCTTCGTCTGAGGTGCGGTTGATCTCGCCAACCGCCAGGGGGGCAGTCAGATGCAGAACGTAGTCGATCGCAGGGTTAAATGTGACGGTGTAGATCATACGGAACACTCCTTTACAAAGGTAAGCTGTGCATACCGGGGGTCCGGGCAGTGGTTGGTCAAAATGGCCCCGCAGCCAATATCCCCGATCACGGCGGAATATACCATATCAAACTTTGTGTTGTCCACCAGAAACCAGCGTTCCCGCGCGCGCTGCAATGCGGCGGTTTTGATGCTGGCTTCCTCCGGGTCCGGCGTGGTAAAGCCCTCCGCAGGGCTTACGCCGTTGGCACCCATAAACGCTTTGGTAAAGTTGTAGTGCTGTAAAGCGGCCAGCGTTTCCGGCCCGGTAATGGCTTCCGTGATGGGGCGCACCTGCCCGCCGGGCAGGTAGGTGCGGCAGCCCTTTTGCACCAGCATGCGCGCATGGGCAATGCCGTTGGTCACATAGGCAGCCTGCAGGGCAGGACCCTCCAGCGCGGCGGCCAGCGCCAGCGTGGTGCTGCCGGCATCCAGAAAGATAAAGTCTTTCTCGGTGATCATTGCGGCGGCAGCGCGGGCAATCAGACGCTTTTCTTCCACAGACTGTTCCTCGCGGGCCGCCATGGGGGGCTCATCCGCCAAAACGGTGCGCCCAACCAGCGTGGCACCGCCGTGTACCTTTTTTAACAGGCCCTGCCGGTCCAGCTGGGTCAGGTCGCGGCGGATGGTGGATTCGCTTGCATCCAGGGCATCACACAGCTCCAGCACGGTGGCCGAGCGCTTTTGTGCCAGCAAATCTAATATCATAGCAAAACGTTCTTCGGCAAGCAAGACAATATCCTCCTTAAAACCGGACAATACTTCAGGCGATTCCCCTGGCAATTCTTGAAGCTTTTTTGCTTTACGCCTGTATTATACACGCACAAACAGTCAAAAGCAATCATGAAACGCCAAAACAAAACATAAAATTTACGGACTGCTTTTTGTGCAATTTGACAACGATAAACGCTCTGCATTTGGAAAACAAGCACATAAAAAGCCGGGCACTGCGCAGCGGCAGTGCCCGGCCGAGAAATATGTATCGTAAGGATCGTCAAAAAAATGGAAAGTAAAAATCAGATTCCGTCAAAAAGCGTCAATCCTGAAAAGCGCGTTCAAAGCGGTCGATTTTTTCGCTTTTCCCAATCACCAAAATGGTGTCCCCGTTCTGGAACCGATACTCCGGCGAAAACTCCACATCGGTACGGTGGTCGCGTTCGATGGCAATAATGTTAATGCCGTATAGTCGGCGGATATCCAGCTCCCGGATGCTTTTGTTCAGCATCTTGCCGTTTACCTGGATGCGCTGTACCTCCACACCGTCCTCCAGGGCAATGTAGTCCAGCAGGTTGCCGGAGATTAGGCGCTTGCCAATGCGCACTGCCATATCGGCTTCGGGATAAACAACGGTCACGCCCAGCCGTTTGAGAACCTCGCCATGTCCAGCGCTGCTGGCTTTGGCAATCACATGCGGCACCCCCATGTTCAGCACCAGCATGGAGGTCAGAATGCTGATGTCGATCTGCTCGCCAATACAGATGCCTACCGTACCGCAGTTCTGAATGCCGACTTCGGTCAGAGCCTCTTCGCTCAAATCATCTACCACAAAGGCATAGTCAGTATATTTGCGAATAGCCTTGACCTTCTGCTCATCGCAATCAACGGCAATCACCTCTTTGCCGGCTTCGGCAAGGGTGCGGGCCAGCGCAGAACCAAAGCGCCCCAGCCCGATAACGCCGAACAAAGCGGAAGAATCCTGTTTTTTCATAATGCACCTATCCAATCGTAATGGCTTCTTCTGTAAAGTGCGCGTTGGGTTCCGGGCGTTCCACCCAGAGGGAAAGCAGGGTAAAAGCCCCAACGCGGCCCGTGTACATGGTAAAAATCAGCACCAGCTTGGCGGCCAGGCAAAGCTGCGCTGTAATGCCGGTGGAAAGCCCGGCAGTGCTGTAGGCGGAGACCGCTTCAAACAGCAGGCTGATGAACGGCAGGCCGGGTTCCAGGATGCAGAGCAGAAATGTGGTGCAGCATACCACCAGCATGCCCAGCAGCCCAATGGTGGAAGCCTTGGCAATGGCGTTGGCAGGCAATGCACGGCGGAATGCACCCGGCCGCTGCTTGCTGAAAATGCAGCGAATCTCTTGCGCCAGAACAAAAATGGTGGTGGTTTTGATGCCGCCGCCGGTGGACCCCGGCGAAGCACCAATGAACATCAGGATAAGAATCGTAAACAACCCGGCGTTGCTCAGTGTGCCCAGATCCAGCGTGGCAAAGCCGGCCGTGCGGGCTGATACGCTCAGGAAAAATGCTGTCAGCCAGCTGAGAGGATCGGTGAACTTTAATAACAGGGTACCTGCTGCCAGCAAAAATGCCGTGGTGGTTACCACAACCTTGGAATGCAGGGTGAATTTGCGGAAGCGGAACCGACACTTGACCACATCCACCATGACCAGAAAGCCGATGCCTCCCGAAATGATCAGAAAACAGGTGCTCAAATTCAGCAGCACATTATCCCGATAGGGGGCCAGGCTGCGCCCGCCACCTAAAATATCGATGCCAGCGTTGTTGAAGGATGAGATGGAGTGGAACACACTCAAACCCAGCGCCTTCAATGGTGGATAATCCTGCGCAAACACTGCAAAGATGGGGATGACCCCGGCCAGCTCAAAGGCAAGGGTCAGCTTAATGATGGCGCGTACCAGCCGCACCATGCCCTCCAGACTGTCCACATTCATGGCTTCCCGGATCAGGGTACGCTCCCGCAGGCTGATGCGCCGTCCCGCAGCCAAGGCAAGCCCCATGCCGATGGAGGTAATGCCCAAACCGCCGATCTGGATCAGCACCGCCATCACAGCCTGCCCCACGGGGGTAAAGGTATCGGCGGTATCCACGGTCAGCAGGCCGGTTACACAGACGGCGCTTGTGGCGGAAAACAGAGCGTCCACCGGCTGTACGGTAATGCCCGACCGGATGGAAAATGGCATGAGCAACAAAAGCGTACCCAGTAAAATGGTGGAAGCAAACCCCAGAGCAATCAATCTTGCAGGAGGCTGGTGATTGAAAATTTGTTTGAATCGTTTCATATGCAGTATCAGGCCGGGTCAGCAAGGCAACAACTGAACCCGTTTATCATATTTGTTTGGACGAAAAAAGTTAACTTGATATATAAACATAGCTGCTTTTAGGGGCAATGTCAAGTATTTTGTGCAAAAGATAAAGGCAGTTTTAAGTTGTAGACTAAACGCATCAGCTAACCGAGCTGATGAAACACAACTAAGGGGTATATAATCCCCTCTCAAAACATGAAAGTGAAGGTCTACAAAATGAAATACACTGTTCTTGGTATTCAGCACAAGGTAGGTTCGTACACCCCGACCAGCGGCAAAAATGCCGGTATTGAAAAAACATTCGATTTCTATCGTCTGCACTGTGTCAAACGCAACCGCGAAAACATCGGTCAGACCGAGGTTGTGCAGATTCGTGTTGAACCTGACCTTATGGGGCAGTTGATTGCCGAATGCGGCGGCAAGCCGGAGAACGTTTTGAACCGTAAGCTTGATTTTGAAACCCGTGAAACTTTCCAGACTGTTTACCTCAAAGATTTCGAAGTAGTCGAATGATTGGGTGAACACTATGGAAGTACCACCATCACGCCCACCACCATATTATCACCCTTTAGGGCGGTATTTGTTTTAACCGCTCCTTGCATTTGGCCAAGTAGAAACTTGGCTCTCCACGGCGCTACGTCCGTGGAGAGCCAAAAGCCAAGCCAAAAAAGTTAGAGGTGATTTTAATGGTGGAACCAAGCGACAAGTCTACAAAGGCTTATCAATTTATTTTCACGCTGTACCCAGAGAGCCAACAAAACGCGATTGACTATGTAAAGGAACACTGGTCGTGTGCTTGGGCTTTGCATGATAAAGATACCTATGATGAGGAAGATTTGAAGTCATACGCGAAAGAACATGGCGGTGACTGTCCATCTTGGAACATCGGTGACCTAAAAAAGCCCCATGTGCATTTTGTGGTGCGCTTCAAAAATCAAAGGTACGCTTCTGGTGTTGCAAAGGAACTGCGCAATAAAGCCAATGCTAGTGTAACCAATGCCGCTATTCGCAGATGTTTTAACCTGTACAAGTCCTATGTCTATCTTTGGCATGAGAACGAAGAAAACAAGTTCAAGTATGATCCTGAAATAGTCGGTCTGCACGACTTTGAACCACCCGCTCAGAATGAGGGTGTGAGCGAAGAAGAACAAGTTGCTACTATGTTTGACATGCCCAAGTGCAACGGTATTAAAGAACTTGCTCGTTGGGCATATGATAACGGTTGTTGGTCTACATTCCGCAAGAATTATAGTCTCTGGAAAGATATTTGGTTGGAAACAGTGAAAGGGCGTGCGGATTATGCCGATACTCCTTGATACCTGCTTTCAGCTTACTGAAAATGTAAACGGTGTTCCTTGTGCGCGTCCCTGCCCGTGTTATTACTGCAATGAATGCCCAAATTCAACTTTGGCGTGTAAAATGGGCAAACAATATTGCGTTTACGATACTTACAAGAAAAAAGAGATTCCTACACCTTTTCGCTTTGAATTGCTGGACACAGTAAGCTATTTACACATTCCGCAGGTTTTCACCCGGTGCGCGGGGTGCATATTTTACTTAAAGCAGCCGTATTACAATATCTGTGAAAGTCGGCCGTTCAAAGAAGAAATAGATGATTTGCCGTTTTGAGGTTTATATGAGAGCTTATCAAAAAATTCTGGTACAGTTTGATGATCTTGATTCCTTCATTAAACTCTCTATGCTAACAGGGTATCCTGATTTGGTATATGACCTTCAAGGTGCCCGCCGCGACATGCTTTATTGCCATGCAAAAGATGCCCGTTCCTTTGCTGTTCTGGTTACTTATTTTGATGTTGGGAAGCAAGTGGTTGCGATTGTACCCGCGAATTACTCGTTGTAACACACTTGCAAGCGTGTCCTGTTGGTGCGTTAGATATTTTTTGCGGCTATTTTGGTTCTGGCAAAACGTTGTCTTTGGTTCACAAAGTAGTAGGCTTGTACCATCGCTATAATGATAAGCCGGTCTGGTGCAGTAAAAGGAAGAAATTCGTGACACAAAAAGTTGTCATTCTGTCAAATGTGGACTTAGCCGTTCCGTATATGAAATTGGAATCCCTGGCCCAAGTTGTGAACATGACAAAGATTGCCCCGCAGATGGACGAACAACATGATACACTAACGGTTACGATTGTCGCAATGGACGAATTGAGTGTTCAAATGAATTCTCGTTCTTTCCGTGATAATTTCAATGCCTACTTTCTTAACACCTTACTCTGCTGCCGTCATTATCATATTTCTTTCTTCGGCTCCGCACAGCGCTTTCAACATGTCGATAAGTTGATGCGTGATGTCACGCACAACGTTGTGCAGTGTCATAAGATTTGGCGTTTCCAACTTTGGAATATGTATGATGCCTGGGAAGTTGAAAACGCTCAAAATGCAGAAATGATTCGCCCGGTTAAATCAGGCCTCTGGTTTGTCTTAGACCGTGATTACGCCGCATATGATACTTTGGCTGTAGTCGACAATCTCAAGAAAAAATTTGAATCTGGTGATATTCTCTCTGAACCCGAAATTCTTTCAAATCAAGCTCCTTCTGCTCCTCTGGGTCTGGATGCCGCAACCAACCCCAGCCGGAAAGGCAAACAGCGTTTGCGTGGCGGCGCGCGCTAAGGGGCTCGGGGCTTTGCCCCGCCCCGTGCGCGCTGGCCGCCTGGCTGATGATTGTTCCAATACTCCATAATAAGAAAGGGGTTGTTGCACTCGTGTTTCGTGCAGCACCCCTTTTTTCTTATTTGGTTATGTGTCTTACTCCTTTCCAAGCTCTTTTCAAGTTCTCAAACTCGTCTTTGTTCCTAACCGCACAAGCTACCTTATTTTCTACACTGATATCTATTTCCCATCCTATCTTTTTTAACTTTTCAATGATTTTGAAAAAACGGATTTTTTCCTTATCTTCATATCCAAATTCACCATAGAGGTTATATCCAAAGTCGGCTCTGGTTCTAACATACTTTAATGTCATTTTGCTTTCCTCGTTTCTTTTTGGTTTAGCATTTGTTATACTCCCTTAAGCAACGGGCTTTGCCCTGCCTGCTCCAGGATAGATTAAAGGGCGTGAGCGCTCGTGCGCTTACGCCCTTGTTTATGCCGAGGCACTATTTTGCACAGTAGTCAAGGGAGATCAGCAAAAGTTCACGGCTTTTCGCAAAGCGAAAAATTGTGAAGTTTTGCGCCCTTGACGACTGCGAAAAATAGTGCAATGAGCCTAGAGATTGTAGAACTTTGTTGGGATGGTGAAAAGCATGTATAATGAACTCCGCCGCAAAGGGAAGCACTTTACGAAGGACGAACGTGCTAAAATTGAAGCGCTGTTTAAGGCTGGCTTGTCACAGCGTGCTATTGCTTCAGTAATTGGGTGTTCGCAATCTTCTATTTGCCGTGAACTGAAAAGAGGAAAAATTGAACAGTTGGATGGTTCCACATGGCTAATGTATAAAACCTATGACGCTTATGCTGCGCAACAGTATGCAGAGTATCAATACACTGCACATGGCAAAGGACTAAAAATCGGAAACAATCACGCTTATGTACAAGCTATTGCAGATTGCATTTCTCTTGGCTATAGCCCTTATGCAGCACTCCAAGTTGTTGGGAATACTTACGGTGTGACCGTGACAAAGCAAACCCTGTACCGCTATATCTCTGAGGGCCTTATTCCAAATATCTCTTATAAAAAGCTTCCCGTTGGCCGGCGTAAAAGACGAAAGAGAGAAGTTCAATCTTCCGTGCCATCTAAAAGTGTATTTCATCGCAGTATTGAACGCCGCTCAAAAATTATTATGAAACGCTCCAGTTTCGGCCATTGGGAAATTGATAGTATTGTAGGCAGTTCCGAAGGTAAAAACGAATCATGCCTTGTTATGACTGAACGTATGACACGCGAAGAGATTGTGTTAAAAGTCGAGGACAAGACCGCAAATAGTACCGCCAAAGCAATGCAGAATCTCAAAGAATTGTTGGGAAAAGATTTCAATAAAATCTTTTTTACAATAACTTTGGATAATGGTTCAGAGTTTAGCAATCAAGATTGTTTTGACGCATTGGGCGTTACTGCTTTCTACTGCCACCCTGGTCGACCATATGAGCGCGGAAGCAATGAAAACAATAATAAGCTGCTGCGCCGCCATTTCCCAAAGGGGCAAAGTATGAAGCACAAAACACAGTATGATGCCACACAGGCACAGCATTTTATAAATGGCTATCCCAGAGAACTATTTGGTGGTCGATGTAGTAACGACCTGTTCCGAGAGCAATTAGAAAAAATTGACCTTGCAAATAGAGATAATATTTTTCAGTTCTTCAATATTCGATAGCATTCACACAAACAAAAAGAGGCCTGATACTTTCTCGTATCGGGCTTCTCATGCTGTCATTTTGTATAATTTATTTTCCTATTTGGGATTATTACATTTTCTAATTTGTGCACATTGACAAATTATGCATTTACTCCTTGACTTTACCAAAAGATAAAGGCAGGATAAGGATTGGGCACCGGGCAGGAAAAGAGGAATAAAGGAATCTGGCTGCGGTAGAAAATGTATACGAAACAAAAACGGCCCGGCAAAA